>Ga0247727_10000073_pt1 | contig 213481 bp, 202 predicted proteins | sample WisWelCaveWW1625_FD_202498 | JGI IMG/M metagenome (GOLD analysis project Ga0247727, IMG submission 202498) | Biofilm microbial communities from Wishing Well Cave, Virginia, United States - WW16-25 | ecosystem: Environmental > Aquatic > Deep subsurface > Groundwater > Cave microbial mat... | reverse complement strand
TATGTCGCTCCGGTAGAAAGTTGAGCTGATTCTGCGTGCCGGCCTGCCATCCTTTGCCGAAGAAACCGCCGGACCCCACGGCGATCCTCGACTGAATCACCGTATAGCCGGCACCGAGCGGGTCGCGATTCGGATCCATGAAGACGAGCAACCGTTCCTTCTGATAATCCTTCAGCAGCCAAAGCCACGCCGCCGGAGATGCCATCACGCCGAGCGCCGCCAACCATCCAAACCACCGCCTCGGCGCGCCCGCTGCAATACAGATCGCCATGCCCGCCACCCCCAGCATCACGGCCGAACCGAGATCCGGCTCGATCAACACCAGCAGCGCGAGCGGCGCGATGATCATCATCGGCACAATCAAACCGCGCATCGGATCGCGCACGCCAGGCCGAAGCTGAAAGTACCTGGCCAGTAGCAGGATCAACGCCAGGCGCGCCACCTCCGATGGCTGCAATGAGAAGAGACCCAAATCCAACCACCGCTGCGCGCCGAGTCGCGCCTGACCGAGCGCCAGCACCAGCACCAGCAACGTCAGCGCAACGACGTAGAGTGGCAGCGCCCAGTCGAGCATGCGACGATACCCGATCCGCATCGTGGCGGCTCCCGACAACAACCCCAGCCCTACCCACAGCACCTGGCGACGCACAAACGACCCGCCCGACTGCGACGTGGCGCTCGCCACCGTCATCACTCCCACCAAGCACAACGCCAGCACCGCCGCCACCAACACCCAGTCGATCGAACGCAGCCATCGACTACCCATCAAATAACCCCCGCCTCATGCAGATAACCGACAAGCCCCTTGGCGATCAGCACCGGCAAGTTCCCTCCGTGCCCCCCACGCTCCACCAACACCGTAAAGGCAAAACGCGGCTTCTCTGCCGGGCAGAATCCAACGAACCAGGCATGCGTTTCCGTACCTCCAGATGCCTGCGCCGTCCCCGTCTTGCCGGCGATTGCCACCGGCGCATCGGCAGCCCGCTTGCCCGTCCCCTGTTCGTCCGTCACCACGCCCCGCAACGACCGCTGCACAATCCGCAATGTCTCCTGGCTCACCGGCAACCGTCGCCACACCACCCTGGCAGCCGGCAGCTCTCCGATCCGCTCGATCAATCGCGGATGCACGAGCCGTCCACCGTTGGCGACCGCCGCCACCATCTGGACCGTCTGCACCGGCGTCACCTGGAGAAACCCTTGACCAATCGACAAGTTGGCCGTATCCCCCTCGTACCATGGCTGCTTGAGCCGGCTGCGTTTCCATGACGGGCTGGGCGACAATCCGCGTTGCTCATCCGATAGTTCGATCCCAGTCAGCTGACCATATCCGAACTCCAACGCCATGCGCGCGATCGCCTCCGCCCCGGCGAGAATCCCCGACCGGATGAAGAAGACGTTGCATGACACAATCAACGCCCGACGCAAGCTCACCGCCCCATGCCCCGACTCAAACCAGCAGCCGAACCGCTGCCGACCCACCATATCCGACCCGCGACACACATACTCGGTGGCTGGCGACACACGACGGGATTCCAGCGCCGCCAGCGCGGTGACGATCTTGAAGATCGACCCCGGCGGATACAACCCCTGCACCGCGCGGTTCAGCAGCGGAGAACCCGCCTTCTGCAACACCTCTCCCGGCTTGTCAGGATTGAACGATGGGCTGCTGACCATCGCCCAGACCGCCCCATCTTCGACATCCATCACCACCGCCGCTCCCGTCTGCCCCTCCATCTGCTCCGCGAGATACCGCTGCAGCCCCGCATCGATCGTCAGCCGCACCGCCTGCCCCGGTCGAGCTGCCCGATCGCCGAGCGGACGCACCATCCGCGCCCGATGATCCACCAACAGCTGGCGCCCCCCATCCACCCCCTGCAGATAGCTGTCGAGACTCGCCTCCAACCCCTTCCGCCCCACCAGATCCTTGATCCGATAACCATAACGCCGCCAGCGAGTCAGCAGCGGCTGATCGATTTCTCCCACGTACCCGATGCAATGCGCCGCCAGCCGACCGAGCGGATACTCCCGCTGCGGCACCGCCTGGATCGTCACGCCGGGAATCTCGACGCTCCGTTCAGCCGCCTGGAGCGCCAGATCCTTGGAGACATCCTTGACCACCGGCGTTGGGGCAAACGGTGCGGTGTAATTACGCCGATACTCCGCCACCAGCGCCGCCGGACTGCGTCCCACGATCGGCGCCAACGCCCGGCACGCCGACTCCAACGACTCCAGCTCCTGCCCCACCAGCGCAACATGAAACGCTAACCGATCCACCGCCAACGGTTCTCCGTTGCGATCGAAGATCGCTCCGCGCGGACCCGGCAGCGGCACCAGCCGTATACTATTCTGCACGCTCTGCTGCCGGTACCATGGCCCCTTGACGATCTGACAATGCGCCAGCGCCAGCAGCAGTCCGGCGAAGACGGCTAGAAACAACCGGTGGAAAAAAACGGCGCGCTCGACTACCATCCCCGCACGACCATCGGCCGCACCACTCGCAGCCACAGCGGAGCGACCAACGCCGTCAGCAGACTCGACAGCACCGCAGGCCACACCCATCGACCAAACGACCCCATCGCCACCTCACCAGCCCGGGCAAAATACCAGCCGATTAACCATCCGGCCATGACCGCCGCACCGGCCAGCGCCATCTGCACCAGCGGATGCTCCTTATACAGATGGCGTCGTAGCTTCGTCGTCCCCCATGCCACCAACGCGAAACCGACCATCGACGAACCGAACGCCGATGCCGTCAAACAATCGGTCAGCAACCCACCCCAGAGTCCGGACGCCAACGCCTCCGAAGGACGCCGCCACAATCCAATACCCAATGCCGTGACCAATCCCCAGTGGCACGCCGACCACACACCAGCCCAACGCATCGCCACTGTGGCATCGATACACACGATGATGGTCATCCATCCACATAGCCAGCACAACGATACGATCATTCGAGCACCACCAGCACTTCTTCCAGCTGATCCACACTGATCGCCGGTTCCACGCGGGCGGTGGCCGACAATCCATCCACCTCACGGCGCAAATCACGAATCGTACCGATCAACAATCCCTTCGGGTATCCACCGCCAAGACCGGCTGTGACAACCAGATCGCCGGCCTGCGACCCGGCCGTCTCCGGCAGATACAGCATCCGTAACTGTCCATCGGCGCCCCCGATCACCAAACCACTCTCCCGCGTCCGCTGCACCAACCCCGCCACCCGACAGTCAGGATCCAACAACAGCACCGCCTTACAACTACTCGTCCCCACTTCGCTGACGCGTCCTACCAACCCGGCCAGCGTGATCACCGCCGCTCCCGACCTGATACCCGATCGCTTCCCACGATCCAACAACACGCTCCGAGACCATCGCACCGGGTCTCGCCCAATCACCCGCGCCGGTATCGCCTTGCCGTCAAATGTCTCCCGAAACGACAAGAGGCTTCGCAGGCGCTCATTCTCCTGCGAAGCCTCTTGCAACCGTACCACATCCCCAACCAACCGATCTCGCTCGCGCCGAAGCGCCTCAACCTCCCTCGCGAGCTGCCTCCAATGGGTGAGCGCCCAAATCTCTTCGCCGATCGCGTTCAACCACCCCAGCGGCGCCAGCAACCCATTCACAATGCCGGCGCGCACCGGCCCCGTCACCCGTACCGGCAGGATCGGGAGCAACAACAACCCGCCAATCACTCCGACAACTACTGGGAACCACCGCGGTTGACGCACCGGACCTACGGCTACGGAACGCGTACGATGTTAAGAGCCAACTTCAACACCTCGCGTGAGCCGCGTTGCGAGCGCCAGGCATCCAACTGCAAGGAACGACGACGAAGGCGTATTCGCTGCAGTACGTCGAGGAGGAGCGACACCGAGGTTGGAGGCCTGCCGCCGCAACCCGCAGGGCTGGGCCGAACTACGTCGCATCGCGGCGTCGCTCGTCATCGCCGTACCTCGCTTCTCATGATACGCCTCCTCCTCGCTTCTTGCGCTGCTCGCCGTTGAGCCCAGCGCGGTCACGGGAGGTTTCGAGGTTAGCTCTACGTCTCGATCCGAGGCTGGACGGTCACCTTGCGAAGATAGTGCAACTCGCTCAACACCTTGCCCGTCCCCAACGCCACGGCCGTCACCGGATCATCGGCGACATGCACCGGCAAACCGGTCTCTTCGGATATCAACCGGTCGATCCCCCGCAGCTGCGAGCTCCCGCCGGCCATCACAATCCCCCGCTCGATCAGATCAGCCGACAACTCCGGCGGCGTCCGCTCCAACGTAATCCGCACCGACTCCAGGATCGCCGCGATCGGCTCCGACAACGCCTCGCGGATCTCTTCCGACGTGACCGTTACCGTCTTCGGCAAGCCAGCAACCAGATCGCGCCCGCGCACTTCCATCGTCAGCTCCTGCTCCAACGGATACGCCGACCCGATTGCGATCTTCACCTCTTCGGCCGTCCGCTCGCCGATCATCAGATTGTACGCCTTCTTCAAATGCTCGATGACCGCCTCATCGAACTCGTTGCCGCCGATCCGGATGCTGCGGGAGAAGACGATTCCGGCCAGGGAGATGACGGCAATCTCCGTCGTTCCGCCGCCGATGTCGATGATCATGTTACCGGACGGCTCCTGGATCGGCAGCCCGACGCCGATGGCCGCCGCGATCGGCTCCTCCACCAGATACACCTCTCGAGCGCCAGCATGCTCCGCCGAATCCTTGACGGCACGCTTCTCCACTTCAGTAATGCCGGATGGAATCGCGATGACGACGCGCGGACGGACGAAGACCTTCCGGTTATGCACCTTCTTGATGAAGTAACGCAGCATGCTTTCGGTGATCTCGAAATCGGCGATGACGCCGTCCTTCATCGGCCGAATAGCCACGATGCTCCCCGGCGTGCGACCCAGCATGCGTTTGGCTTCCTCACCGACCGCCAACACATGGGACGTTCCCTTCTCGATCGCCACGACGGACGGCTCACACAGCACGATCCCCTCGCCCTTGACATAGACGAGCGTGCTCGATGTACCGAGATCGATACCCATATCGTTAGAGATCGCGCCCATCAGCCCATTGAAGAGCCGCGGCACAAAACGGACAAACTGCTGAGGCAGGTTTTTCATCGAGATATCATCACTGTACGACAACCGCGGGCATTCTACAGAGCCGTCCCGATGTTGTCAAACACCCTCAACTTCCGTGAAGCGCCTGAAACTCCGTGAAGCGTAGTACGTACCTCGTGAAGCGCAAAACACAATCACCCCATCACGCGATACGCTTCACGCACCATGAGTCAGCTGGCGCAAGGTGTCGAGAAAGTTCGGGTACGAGATGTTGATACACTCCACGCCATGCACGCGGGTTCGTCCCGTAGCCACCAGACCGGCGATCAGGAGACTCATCGCCGTCCGATGATCACCAAAGCTATCGACATCACACCCGACAAGTGTCGCCGGCCCCTCGATGATGACGTCATCTCCCTCGGCTTGAATCCGCGCTCCCATGCGCGACAACCCCGTCACCATCGACGTGATCCGATCCGTTTCCTTGACGCGCAGCTCCCCGGCGTTGCGAATCACCGTGCGGCCGTTCGCACAACAAGCGGCCACCATGAGGATCGGCAACTCATCGATCGCCTGCGCCACCTCGACCCCCTCGATCACCGTCCCGTTCAGCGGACGACCGGCAACCTGAAAATCGCCGGAGACCTCCATCCGACCAGCGCCGGACGCCGCACCGCACGGCGGCTCAATGAACGCCCCCATTCGTGTCAGAATCGCAAGGGCTGCGGTGCGCGTCGGATTGAACCCGACACCACGAATCACCAGCTCCGACTCCGGAACGATCGAACCAGCCACCAACCAGAATGCCGCGCTGGAGAAATCACCGGGGACGGTAAACGGTGCGTCGGGCGCTTTCAACATCGCACCCCCGCGCACGCGCGCCCAACCATGTTCCGTTTCCGACACCACCCCGAACAACGGCAACATGCGCTCGGTATGATCACGCGTCGGCATCGGCTCATGCACCGCGGTCACACCATCGGCAAACAACCCAGCCAGCAGAATCGCCGACTTCACCTGCGCGCTGGTCACCGGCATGCGGTAGTTGATGCCCCGAAGCGTTCCGCCACGAACCGTCAACGGCGCATGATTGGCCCCGTCACGACCGTCGATCGCTGCGCCCATCTGCCGCAACGGATCAACCACCCGATGCATCGGACGACTGGAGAGCGACGCATCGCCGATCAACGTGCTCTCAAACGCCTGACCGGCCAACACACCCAGCAACAACCGCATCGACGTCCCGGAGTTCCCCATGTCAAGCGGCCCATCGGGTGCCGACAGCCGCATGGCACAGCCGCGAATGACGAGATCGCCCTCGGCGCCTGTCAAACGGTCCGGCGTCGGATCCATCTCCACGCCCAGGTGAGCGAACGCCATCAGCGTCCGCCGGCAATCATCCGCCAATAGACAGCGACGGACATGCGTCTGCCCTTTGGCGAGCGAGGCGAGAATCACCGCCCGGTGGGAGATCGACTTGTCGGGAGGGACAGAGAGATTCCCCGCGAGCCAGCGGACCGGATCGACGGTGTACTCGGTACCGGCAACGATCATAAGACTTTGACGACCTGCCCTTCCTTGAGCCCGTCCTTCTTTGTCTCCGGTAGAATTGTCGCTGCCGACATCGTACCGTAAATCCGCTCCACCTGGACGCGACCAACCATGCGGTTGTTGTCGTACACACCCAGGACCGTACCGACCTTGATCGGATCCTTCTCGCCCAGATTGGTCACGATAAAGTCGAAATCCCGATTGACGACGAGCACTTGACCCTGCAACCCGGTGGCTCCAACAACCCCAGCGGCAGCCACCGCCGTCGGCGGCTGAACGGTGACAACCGCCCTGGTCGATGCGGGCACCGCAGCTCCGGCCGGCGCCGATCCTACCTGCGGTTGCACCACGATCCGCTCCAGCGGCACTCCGGCGCCTGCCGTCTGCAACGAGCGAACCTGCTGCTCCAGCTCCTGACGCTCCTTCGTCAACTCCGTCATGCGCTGCTCGATGCCGGACTTCTCCTGCTCGAGCTCCTGCACACGACTCGACAACGCCCCCTTCTCAGACCGCTCGGTATCGAGATACCCCTGCATCTCAGCCAGCTGCGCCCGCTGCTGCGTCATCTCCTGCTCCAGCTGCATATACAACTGCTCATCCTGCTGAATCTTCTGCTGCAACGCATCGCGATCCCGACCCAGCGATGCCATCTGCTCTTCCAAACCCTGCTGCGCCTGCTGCAGCACCTGCTTCTCCTCTTCCAGTCGCGCCTTCGCCTTCAACGCCGCACGCAGATCCCCCTCCACCTTGGTCCGCTGCGACGCCTCCTGCATCTTGCCACTGTAAAACACAGCCGCCAAGCCGGACGTCACCAGCACCGCCACCACCAACAACGCGATCACAATCCGTGCTGCACCTTTCATTCCACCCCTCCCATGACTGCCGACGAGCCGCCCAGCCGCTCGATCGCTTGCAGCATCTCATCCGGCAACGGCGCCTGTACCTCCAGCGTCCGTCCCGTCACCGGATGAACGAACCCCAACGACATCGCATGTAACAGTTGCCGATGAATCCCCAACGACGACGCGCTGCCCCCGTATGACTGATCCCCTAGGATCGGATGCCCCAGATACGCCATGTGCACCCGCAACTGGTGCGTCCGACCGGTGATCGGATACAGCTCCACCAGCGTCGCGCCATCGAGAAATTGCCGTACTTGATACTGCGTGATTGCCTCCCGGGCAATTTCCCACCGGACGCCCATCTTCTGTCGATCCATACGGGAGCGACCGACTGGCAGATGAATGTCGCCCCGATCCTGCTGCATCCGTCCCTTCACGACCGCCAGGTACATCCGACGCACGGTGCGATCATGAAACTGCTTGGCCAGCGACCGGTGCGCCCCTTCCGTCTTCGCGACCACCAGCAATCCCGATGTATCCCGATCCAACCGATGCACGATACCCGGCCGCTCGGCGCCGCCGACCGACGAGAGCTGCTGCGTGTAATGCAGCAGCGCGTTGACCAGCGTCCCCGATGGATGACCCGGCGCAGGATGCACCACCAAACCGGCCGGCTTGTTCACCACCAGCAGTACATCGTCCTCGTAGACCACCGTCAGCGGAATATCCTCCGCCGCAAGCGTCGATGCGGACGGTATCATCGGTTGCGCCACCACCTGATCGCCGGCCTTGATACGATAATGACTGCTGCGGACCACCACGCTGTTCACGCGTACCAATCCCGCCGCGATACTCCGCTGCCAAGCGCTGCGCGACCCAGCATCGGGCTGTTGAGCTGCCAGCAGCTGATCGAGTCGCTGGCCCGCCAACGACGGATCGACCGTTAACGCCCATGATGGCATCCGACGCCCGATGTCGAGCAACGTGGCCGCACCATCCGCCACAGCAACATCGACACTCCCACGGTAATCGCCGAATCGGCGATGTTGAACACCGGCCAGACGCGCAGATCAATAAAGTCGATCACGTATCCCCACGCCATCCGATCGATCAGATTGCCAATCGCACCGCCCAACACCAGCGCCAACGCCGCTGACAGCCAGCGATCATGCCCCATCCTCGTTGCGCCCGTTGTGGCGTCTTTCTCAGGCGGTCGCCACAACGTCCAGATAATGAGCGCACAAGTCACCACCGACACGATGATAAACACCACCGTCCCGCGCTGAAACAGTCCGAAGGCGGCGCCGGTGTTGTGCACCAGCGTCAGCTGCACCACCGGCAACGCCAGCGGCACCGGCTCCCCCAGCGTTAACGATTGCCTCGCCAACAGCTTACTGGCTTGATCGAGCAGCAGCGTCAGTCCCACCACCCACACCACCATCACTGACGACGGCGCCGTCCTTCCGTCGCTTCCTGACATTTGACACAGAGCCGCGCATGCGGTACCGCCTGCAACCGCCGCTGCGCGATCGGCTTCCCACAGCTCTCGCACACGCCGTACGTCCCCTCTTCGACACGCTTGAACGCATCGTCGATCTCCAGCAACGTCTTCTGCTCGGTCGACGCGATGTTCAACGAGAACTCTTGGTTGTAGCTGTCCGTTGCCATATCGGCCATATGATAGGCGTAGCTAGAGAGATCCCCGGCAGCATCACGAGGCGACTGGCCCAACGTATCCTTGGCGATATGCTCGATCTCTCCGGCCAGACGTGTCTTCAGCGCCACCAACCGTTTCTTATATTGCTGCAGCACCTTCTTCGTCATCGATGTCTCTAACCTCCCTCAATCCCTCATCACCGTTCAAACAACCCACACCTACTCACGCGACATCACCACCGTTGCGCATCGACGGCACAACTCCGAATGCGCCGAGATTTCGCCGATGTCGGTGGACCACCGCCAACACCTGGGGCATTTCTCACCCGGTGCCTTGGTCACAGCGACCGACACGCGATCAGCGAGCCGCGTCGTCGCTCCTTCACCGGTCGCTGTGCGCGATGCCGCGCCCCCCGAAGCCGTCGACGGCTCCGCCACCCGCAACCGTGACACGACGCACAATTCCTCAAGCGGCTGCCGATATGTCGTCAGCAACGTCCGAGCCCGCGCATCCTCGGTGACGAGTACCACCTCGGCCTCCAGCGGATCACCGATCCGTTTGGCCATCCGCTCCTCTTCGAGCGCCTTGAGCACCACCGAACGCACCGCCAGCACCTCATCCCACGATGCCGCTTCCTCACTGGACAATCGCCCATCACCAGCCGACGGCCATCCCGCCAGATGCACGCTCTCCGAGTTTCCCAGATGCTGCCAGACCTCTTCGGCCGTAAACGGCAGGATCGGCGCCATCATCTGCGCCATCGCCTCCAGCACCCGCCGCAACACCGTCTGCGCCGAACGCCGCGCTTCACCATCCGACACACTGGTATACAACCGATCTTTCAACGCATCCAGGTAGCAAGCCGATAAATCCTCGTTGCAGAAATCGTAGAGGGCGCGAAACACCCGGTGGAACTCGTACGCCTCATACGCCTCGGTCACCACATCGATCAACCGCGCCAGCCGATCGAGCGCCCACCGATCGAGCAGCTGCATGCGCTCCACTGGCACAGCGCCGCGCGCCGGATCAAAACCGTGCACATTCCCGAGGATGAACCGGCAGCTGTTGCGGATTTTCCGGTACGCCTCAATGCTACGCCGCAGAATCTCATCGGAAAGCCGAATATCCTCACGATAGTCGCACCCGGCGACCCAGAGCCGCAAGACATCGGCACCGTGTTTGGTGATCACCTGCTGCGGCGAGATGACGTTGCCAGCCGACTTCGACATCTTCTTCCCATCGCCGTCCACCACAAAGCCATGCGTGAACACCCCGCGGTACGGCGCCTGATCGCGCAGCGCCACCGCCGGAATGAGCGATGCCTGAAACCATCCGCGATGCTGATCGGAGCCCTCCAGATACAGATCGGCCGGCCACCAGTTGTCATGCCGCTGCAGCACCGCTTCGTGCGACACGCCCGAGTCAAACCAGACATCGAGGATATCCTCTTCAATCCGAAACTGACTCCTGTTGTCACAATGCAAGCAGCAAACGGGTAGTTTCCCTTCATGCTTTAGCTGCTGCTGCAACCGTTCAACGACGTCGGCAGCTCCGCCCAACTGAAACCACCAGTCCGAGCCGTCTCGCTTTACAGCATCCACGATTGCCGCATCGAGCCGTTCGTCACGAATCTCTCTGCCACACGGAATGCAGTACAGCACCGGAATCGGCGTCCCCCAGTAGCGCTGTCGCGACAAGCACCAGTCCGGACGCGCCTCGATCATGCCGCGGATCCGATTGGCTCCGTACGATGGCACCCACTGAACCCGCTCCGTCTCCCGCAACAACCGCTGCCGCAACTCCTCATGCTCTACGTTGAGAAACCACTGCTCCGTCGCGCGGAAGATCACCGGCTGACCGCATCGCCAACAGTGCGGGTACGAGTGGGTGATGGGCGCTTCCTTCAAGAGAAGACCGCGACCCTTCAAATCCGCGATGATCTTGGGATTTGCCGCAAAGATTGACTGTCCGGCGAACTGCGAAACAACAGCAGCCAACTTTCCCTGATGATCGACCGGAGAAAAAGTCTCCAACCCATGCCGCTGGCCAATCAGATAATCTTCATGCCCATGTCCTGGGGCGATGTGAATGACGCCCGTCCCCTCATCGAGATTCACACCTTGATCGGTCACACCCGGCACCGGCGTCGCGCCGAACGGCGGCTGAAATTGACCTTTCGCAAACGCCGCTCCCGAGACATGCGCCACAATCCGTGGAGACGCATCGCCCAGGAGCGCCGATATCGCCGTCACACGACTCTCTACCACGATCACACGATGCGCTGCTCCTTGCACCGTTACTTCCACCACAGCATACTTGCTCTCCGGATGAAAGCAGAGCGCCCGATTGGCTGGCAGCGTCCACGGCGTCGTCGTCCAGACCAACACCGATGCCGGTAGCGCTGCCTGATCCCCCGATAGACTCACGACCGGAAACAACACATAGATTGAACGGTCCTCCCGATCCTGGTACTCCACCTCCGCCTCCGCCAACGCCGTCTCGCACCGCGTGCACCAGTACACCGGTTTCTTGCCGCGGTAGATATAGCCGGCGCTGCGCAACCGAAAGAACGTCTCGACGATCGCTGCCTCGTACTCCGGCGTCATCGTCAGATACGAACGCTCCCACTCGCCGAAGATCCCGAGCCGCTGGAACTGAGCGGACTGCACATCCACAAATTTCTTGGCAAACGCGCGTGCCTGCTGGCGGAACCGCACGCGATCCACCTGATGTTTCTCGATGCCAAGCTCCTTGAGCAATTGATACTCGATCGGCAGACCATGGCAATCCCACCCCGGCACGTACGGCGCGTCATACCCGCGCATCGTCCGGTACTTCACGATGATATCCTTGAGCGTCTTGTTGAGCGCGTGGCCGATGTGAATGTCGCCATTGGCGTACGGTGGACCGTCGTGCAGGACGAAGAGCCGGGCGTTGGCGCGCTGACGGCGCACGGCATCGTACAGCCGGAGCTGCCGCCACTGATCCAACCGCTGCGGCTCCCGCACCGGTAGATCGGCCTTCATCGGAAACTCCGTCTTCGGCAGATTCAGCGTCGCGCGATAGTCTGTGGTCACATCCATGTCAGACACAAGACACAAGATGCAAGACACAAGCAATAGCACAACAACCGGTTATCACCTCCCCACCTTCCGGCTCTACTTGCGTCTTGAATCTTGCCACTTGAGTCCGCCTTTTACACAGTAACCTTCTCGATCACCTTCAAAATCAACCGGCTTAACTTTGGCTCAGTTGTGCTGGCGATCTTCAGCACCTCTTCGATCGTCAGCGGCTTGAGCCGATCCGGCAGGCAGAGATCGGTGATGCAACTAATGCCCAACACACGCATCCCGCCGTGCACCGCAACGATCACCTCCGGCACCGTTGACATACCGACGGCATCGGCCCCGATCATCCGAAGAAAACGATACTCCGCGCGCGTCTCCAGCGATGGCCCTTGCACGCCGACGTACACCCCCTGCTGCACCTTCATCCGCTCCTGCAGTGCCACCGACGCCGCCAACTCCAGCAACGCCGGATCGTACGGCGTCGACATATCCGGGAACCGGACACCGAGCCGCTCATCGTTCGGCCCAATCAACGGATTGCCACCCATTAGCAACCCGATCTGATCGGCGATCAGCATCAAATCACCCTGCGCAAAGAGTGGATTCAACCCACCAGCCGCATTGGAGATGATCAGGATTTTGGCACCCAGCGCCCGGGCGACGCGAATCGGATACGTCACTTGCTCCATCGAATACCCTTCATAGAGATGAAAGCGTCCCTCCATCGCCATCACCCGACGCCCCTTGACCGTGCCGAAGACCAGTGCCCCGCGGTGCCCCTGAACCGTGGAGATCGGGAAATGCGGCAGCTTCTCGTACACCATCTCGCGCCGCCCCTCGATCTGCTGTGACACAGCGCCCAAGCCGGATCCCAAGACGATGGCGATATCCGGAATGAGATGAATCTTCTTTCGAATGGCCTTGACGGTCGCTTGTACATGCTCGCACAACGTTGTGCTCATCGCTCACTCTCCGAGTCCATCAGCGACACTTCCATCATCGAACGCCCCTACTTGAGCCGCAAACTGATATCAACCAGAGTGCCCACGACGAACGAACGGACAAACATCAGCAGAAAGAATACGATGATCGGTGAGATATCGATCCCGCTGCGCCAACTCGGCGGCAGGATCCGTCGGATCGGCTCCAGAATTGGATCGGTTGTGCTGGTCAGAAACTGCACGATCGGATTGTATGGATCGGGGCTCACCCAGCTTAAGATCGCACGAATGAGCACCATCCAGTAGAGGAGCGTGAGGAACGCCCCGATCACCGATGCCAATGCCGAGATGAGATTCGCCACGATAAACATCCCTCCCTCCCCCCCTTCGCGTCCGGCTACTGCTATCGGCTCAACTGACGCGCACGCCGCCAAGCCGCCTGTACAGCCTCCGTCACCATCGCCCCAAACCGCCGCCGACCAAACACCGTCAGCGCCGCTTCCGTCGTGCCGCCGCGCGACGCCACGGCCTTGACCAGCAGCGCCGGATCGACAACCGACTCACCGCACACGACCGCCCCACTGCCAATCAACGTCTGCACCGCCAGCTGTCTGGCCAATGCTGATGGCAATCCGAGCCGCCGCGCCGCCGCCTCCAGATGCGCCGTCAGTAAAAAATAGTAGGCAGGACCGCTACCGCTGACAGCCGTCACAGCGTCTACCAATCGTTCCGGCACTGCCACCGAACGTCCGACCGCATCGAAGAGCTGTCCGACTGTTCGCAGATCGCCGACCGTTGCCCAGCGCCCGCGTGACAACGATGCCATCCCAGCGCCAACACGCGCCGCCAGATTCGGCATGACGCGCACCACACGGCTGCCTTGGCCCAGTCGCTGCTCAACGCGCCCCGTCGTCACACCGGCCACGATCGACACGATGAGATGTCGCGTCCCACATAGTGAAGACAGCTCCCGAAGCAAACCCTCAAGATCCTGCGGCTTCACGGCCAGCAGCATCACACCAGCAGATGCCGCAAGCGATGGCACATCGGATGCTATCCGAACAGAGCACCGGCGCGCCACACGGCGCCCTTTCGCGCGATCGACATCAAACACCGTCACACGATGTCGATGAGCCCACGCCGCCGCCAGCGCCGAACCCATCTGCCCCGCGCCGATGATGCCGATCCGTAACCGTCGCTCGTCGCTCGTCGCTCGTCGCTCGGATGTTGACAGCTGGCTTGGTCGTTTACGAACGACGTTCAACGAACGACGTTTCACGGCTATACACCCCGCTCGCCGAAGAGCGCGCGTCCAATACGCACCATTGTCGCACCCTCTTCCACAGCCAGCTCAAAATCGTCGGACATCCCCATCGATAACTGCGCCCACGGCTGCCCAGATAACACCCTGCCGCCACATACTTGATCACGCAACACCCGTAACCGATGGAAGCTATCGCGCACTACCTCAGGGCTTGCGCCCAACGGCGCCATCGTCATAAATCCCCGGCCCTCCAGATGAGACAGCTGGCTGATCGTCTGCACCAACGGCTCAACTGCGTCCGGCAACACTCCATGTTTCGTCCTCTCACCAAACACGTTGACCTGTATCAACACCGGCTGCCGCTTTCCGATCTGCCCTGCCTGCCGATTAACCTCTTCAGCCAACGCTGCGCTGTCGATCGAATGAATCAGATCAAAGAGCTCGACAGCCTGTTGCACCTTGTTACGCTGCAACGTACCGATCATATGCCACTGCACGACATCACGATGCACACAATCCGCTTCATGCAGCTGGTGAATCTTGACGACCGCTTCTTGAACGCGATTCTCGCCAAACTGCCTGAGTCCAACCGCGACCGCACCGACGATACGATCAACCGACACGGTCTTCGTCACACCGATGATCACAACATCAGCGGCCAGCCGACCGGTTCGTGCGCAAGCCGCAGCGATTCGTCGTTGGACATCGGCTACCGATGCTGAAAGCATCGGCGTAATCTAGCACACAGCGTTCATTGCGTCAAATAGAACGGCGGATAACGTGAGGATATTAAAAGTAATCTTCGTAGAGTCGAGACAAGGAGTTAAGAAGACGTTTGGCCAATCCTCGCTGACCATCGAGCTCCTGCAGTCCGAGGCGATCACTGGCAGTCAACCCTTGATGTACGAGACCGATCGCCGCAGCCACGCGACCACTCTCCTCAGCCTTCAGCATGCGCCCGGAACCGACGGAGACCGTCCCACACGCCGCCTCTACGCCGAGGTGACTAGCAACACGCTCTGCCAACCCGTCCAGCGCCGATACACCACCGGTCACCACCACGCCATGCGGATAGTGGCTGCGAAACTCCGGATCGGTCTGCGTGACCGCCTTCTCGACCATCTCAAGCCACCGATCCAGCGAGCGATCGACGATCTCTGCCAACTCTTCCTGCACCAATGTCTGCTGGCTGGCACCGACGCCCACCAGCACCTGTCCGCTGGAACGCCGATCGGCACGCACCCGAACCCCCCACTGACGGATCACTTCATCAGCCAGATCCCGCTCCAGCTTAAGCGCTCGACTGATGGCATTGCGCAGCTGCGTCGATCCCTGCGGATAGAGCGATGCCCCGACGACACGCCCATGCCGGTACATCAGTATGCTGCTGATCTCCATGCCGAACTCCATCACCATGACACCGGCCTGTCGCTGCGCCAACGACGTGATCGCCTCGGCAGCCGCCAGTCGAGACCAAACGATCCGCTCCGCGCTGAACCCGGCCAGCTGGACCGCCTTGGCAAGATTTGCCAACGTGGTGATCGGCGCCGTCACCAGACTCACCTCCACGCCGAGGCGTCGCCCATACATCCCGATCGGCATCCGCACATCGCTATGTTCATCCACGGCGAACCGACGGATCAGCGCATGCAGCACATCCCGATCCATCGGCAGATGAATCGTCGTAGCCGCCGCCACCGACCGTTCCACATCATGACGCGCGATCTCCCGCGCCTGATCGGCAATCCGGACGCGACCGACCGCCGGTACGAGACGCAACCACGGCCCCGAGCCACCGACAATCATGCCACGGCACCGCGCGCCGCTGCGCCGCTGCGCCTCTTCGACAGCCCGCCGAATCCCCTCCACGACCAACTCCGAATCGATGACCGCACCGGCCTCAACGCCATCGGCCAGCACCATCCCCACGCCGACAATCTCGGTTGAGCCACCGATCGGCTGACGCCCTATCGCCGCACAGATCTTGGAGCTGCCGATGTCGAGACCGATCAACCAACGCTCACGCGAGAAGAATCGAGATGGCTTCACCGGGGACCGACAATGACCTGTTCGAACCGCAGATCGATGTATTTGGGCAGCGCTTCTGGATCCTTTGGCAACGATGCCAACACAGCGCCAAGCGCCTTCGCCTTGCTCTGAAGCGACGCCTGCCCCAGCCGTACCTCCACGCCATTGTCGAGCACGAAGGAAAAGTTGCGCTCATCCTGCGCGTTGATCCGCACGACGCGGAACGCCCGCAGCGCTCGCAGACGCGGAAACTCCGTCAGCACACCGAGCGAACGTGTCAACATAACGGACTCCAGACGGCGACCGGGCTTGGCGGTCGTCACCTCGGGCACGGCGCCGGCGATCACGGGAAAAGCCGGATCGGCTTCCGACAACGTCGTTGGCAGCAGTACACCGTGACCATCCACCCAGAAATAGCGACCAGCATCGATCTGAGCCACCGGCACACGCTTGCGGTAGAGCACCGTCAACCGATCGGGCCAGTTGCGGCGCACCACCATCTGCTCCAGCTCCGGATGTTCGGCGCTGACGCGACTCTTTACTCGCCGCAGATCAACACGCGCCAGCTGCGGCTCACGATCCACGGCCGCCGCCTGACCAACATCCCGTAGCAACCCCGCATCCGTCACCGGATGAAAGCGTCCCTCGCGCTCCTCCAGCAACCGCACCTGCCGCAACCGGCAGATCACGCCCTCCTGCAGGAAGAGACGCAGCCCCTGCAACGCACCGATCACGGCAGCCATCATAATCATCCACGGTAGCAGCCCCATCGTCCCTTTTACCACCCACGGCGACCGCGACCTCGCCGCCGCGCGCCGAGACCGACTCCGTCCGGCCGCCGCCCCGCTCCGTCCTGATCGCTTAGATTGACGCCACATCCGCCCCTACCTCCACCCGATGCATAGCCAGTGACGCGCCCCGACGAACGGCAGCGCGCACCAACCGCAGACACAATTCCGGAAACGCAATCCCCGCAGCAGCCGCCGCCTTCGGCAACAAACTGGTACCCGTAAAGCCGGGGATCGTGTTGACTTCAAGAACGGCGGGAAGACCGGCTGGCGTGAGGATCAGATCCACACGTGAACAGTCCCGACAACCGAGAGCCCGGTGGGCGGCGCTCGCCGCATCCTGCACCGCGCGGGCAGTTGCGGCATCAATCGGCGCCGGAACCCGGTACTCGGTCATTCCCGCCTGATATTTCGCTGTAAAATCAAAGAAGCGGTGCGACGGGACGATCTCGATGACCGGCAGCGGTTGATCCTCCAGCATGCCAACGGTCAACTCCCGTCCTGTCACATATTCCTCCACCAAGACCACCGATCCATAACTAAACGCCCCATCGATCGCCAATGCCGCTTGCGATGACGGCACGATCTGCACGCCAATGCTCGATCCCTGAGCCGATGGCTTGACGACCACCGGCTCCCCCAACGACGCGATGCGACGCATCAGCTCCGGACGGGCCGCACCGTCGGCCCAGCGTTCCTGACGCAATGCAATGCCGCGTGGAATAGACAGACCGGCTGCTTCAAACTGCACGCGCGCTGCCACCTTGTCCATCGCAACGGCGCTCGCCTCCGCCGAAGAACCGATATACGGCAACCCCTCCCGATCGAGCAGCCGCTGCACGCCGCCATCCTCGCCGAACGTGCCATGCAACGCGATGAACGCCACGTCAACCGATGCCGCCCGCAAACGCGTCAAGAGTGCCGTCTCAATATCTGCGCCAGCCGACACCTCGATCGCCGTCGCGCAACACCCAACCTGCTCCAACGCCGCGCACACGGCCCGTCCCGATTTGAGAGAAATCTCCCGCTCCGCAGACGGCCCACCCATCAACACACCCACCCGCCCTATCGTCACCGATGCCTGACTCACAACGTCTCCTCGCTTCGCGGCTGCACTTGACGATCCTCCTGATCGATACCACAAGCGCTCATGTACTCGCCTTTCCTACCACGATCAGCTCTAACTCCAACTGCACCCCATGATCCCGCGCCACCGTCTCCCGCACCATCTCCACCAGCGCCAGCACATCTGCCGCCGTCGCCTCACCATCGTTGATGATGAAATTCGCATGCACTGACGACACGGCAGCGCCGCCTACGCGCCGCCCCTTCAACCCCGACGCTTCGATCAACCGACCGGCCGGCACGCCGGCTGAATTCTTAAAGATACACCCGGCGCTCGGACGCCCCAACTCCTGCGTGCTTCGCTTATGCTGAAAATACTGCTGCACGCGATGCTGAACAATCGCCTGATCCTGCCGCTCCAGCCGCAGCAGCGTCTCCAGCAACACACCGCTACGCAAGTTTGAGGAACGATACGCAAACTGCAACCGATCTCGATCCAATCGCTGCAGATCGCCATCAACGGTCATCAGCATCACCGACTCCACCAGCTCGCCGATGTGACGCACCGGCCGTGACGTCTCCAACCGCCCAGCATCAGGCGCGGATGCTGCGCTCGTCCCCCCGCGCGCCGATGGAGCCATCCGCCCCCCGCCAGCGTTCATGACGAGCGACCCGCCGACCGTACCGGGAATCCCCGAGAGAAACTCGCACCCGCTCAGGCCGAGCTGACATGTCGTGCGTAGCAAGCCGCCGAGCGTCATCCCGCACCCCACACGCAGCCGATCTTCCTCCAGCGACCACTGGCGAAACGCCGAACCGCCAAGACTCACCACGATGGCATCGAGCCCGCCATCCAGCACCAACAGATTGCTCCCCTCACCCGTCAGGAAGATCGGCAGCGACGCACGGCGGCTCCACTCCGCCACACGCCGCAGATCATCGAGATCCGCCGGCTCCACCCATGCCGTCGCCGGACCGCCGATGCGGAATGTCGTGTGCCGCCGCATCGGCTCATGAAGCCGCAGCGCCCCGCGCAGACTTGGCGGATCAAGCGCGACAACCGTCATGCCACCTCCATCGGCACCGATGCCGTGATCGGCGATGACGCCGGCGCCGTTATTCGTGCCCGCAACCGTTCCACCAGCATCGGCCCCAGCTCCGTGATATCGCCCGCTCCCATCACCATCACCACATCCCCCGGCTTGATCCACCCGATGGCCGCCTCAACCACCTCCCTGAACGGTCGATAATCCGCCGAGAGCGGGCGCCCCACGCGACGCACCGCATCATAGATCAATCGGCTGCTAACGCCCTCGATCGGCCGCTCGCTCGCCGCGTAAATGTCGGTCAACACCAGATGATCCGCCTGCGCAAAACACGACCCGAATCGATCCGCCAGATGCATCGTCCGCGTATACCGGTGCGGCTGGAACAACGCCAACAAGCGCCCACCCGATGGCACCACGTGCCGCGCCGCCCGAAGCGTCGCCTCAATCTCCATCGGATGATGCGCATAATCATCGACCACCAGCACCTGATCCACACAGCCGCGCACCTGAAAGCGCCGTTCGGCGCCGCTGAACTGCTCCAGCCCGGCTCGGATGTCGTCAGGCTCAACACCGACCTCCAACGCAACGGCAATCGCCGCCGTCGCGTTGCTGACATTGTGCACTCCGGGAATCCGTAGTCGGCACTCCCCGAGCGCGCGATTGCCCGCCCACACCTGGAATCGCGAGCCGAAACCATCCAGCTCGATGCCATCGGCCCGCACATGCGCCCCACTGGAGAGGCCGAAACTGACCGACCGGAGCCCCACCGCCTCACCGCAAATCCGGACGAGCCGCCAGTCATCGCTGCAGTACACCACCAGCCCCTCGGGACGCACCTGTCGCACAAACTGCCGATACGCCGCCTCGATTCGCTCCATGGAACCATAGTGATCGAGATGCTCGGCATCGAGATTCGTCAGCACCGCAGTCTGCGGCGCCAGCTCCAAGAACGAACCGTCACTCTCGTCGGCTTCCGCCACCAGATACTCGCCGCGACCGAGAAACGCGTTGCCGCCGAAATCATTCACCTCGCCGCCGATCACAACGGTCGGATCGAGCCGCGCCGTCCGCAACACCATGGAGATCAGTGATGTGGTGGTCGTCTTGCCATGCGCACCAGTCACCGCGATCCCTCGGCGCTTCGCCATGAGCGCCGCCAACACCACCGCCCGCTGCACCACCTCAATCCCCCGACGCCGTGCCTCAACCAGCTCCGGGTTGTCCGGAACGATCGCCGATGAATACACCACGAGATCCGCATCCTGCACATGCTGAGCGCCGTGACCAATCCCGATCCGACAGCCGCTCGCTGCCAGCCGCTGCGTGACCGGCGACTCCTTGACATCGGTGCCGCTGACGCGGTACCCCTGCTCCACCAGCAACTTCGCCAACCCGCTCATCCCCGCCCCACCAATGCCGACAAAATGCACTTTCCGATCAGGATGCAATAGCGCCACCCGACACGCTCCTTTCAGACCCGGCCAACCGCCCCTGCTCCACCACTCCATCATGCCCCGAACGCTTGCGACCGCGCTGCTCAATCAACGTTAAAATCTCCGTGGCGAGCCGTCGGGCGGCATCCGGATGCCCCGCGCGACGACTCCCCTCTCCCATCCGACGGCGCCCCGCTGCATCAGTCATCAGCCGAACAATCTCCGCTGCCAATCGCTCACCGGTTAACCCTTCCTGCTCAAGCATCACCGCCGCCCCGGCGCGCGCCACGATCTGCGCGTTCAATCGCTGATGCCCACCCGCGTACGGATATGGAATCAGCACCATCGGCAGTCCGAAACACGTCAGCTCGGCGATCGTCGATGCTCCGGCGCGCGCCACGACGAGATCCGCCACCGCGTATGCATCACCGATCTCATGCAGAAATGGGAACACGCGCGCCACGATCTCCAGCGACGCGTAACGCTCCTGCAGCGCTGGAGTATCGGCTGCTCCGGCCAGATGCACGATCTGCAGCTGCCGCCGCGCCTGTGGCGTCATCTTCTCCACCGCCTCCGCCACCAGTCGATTGACCGCTTGCGCACCCTGGCTACCCCCAACGACCAGCAACGTCAGCCGCGACGACTGCAAGTCAAAGCGTTGGTACGCCGAAGCCTTCTGCGTTTCGAGAAGGTGGTGGCGGATCGGATTGCCGGTGCAGATCGTCTTGGCTGCTGCCGCCCCAAACCGCTGCCGCGTCTCCGGAAAGCTGATCGCGATCCGATCAACCAACCGCGAGAGCCAGCGATTCGCCCTCCCCGGCACCACGTTCTGCTCATGGATCAGCGTTGGGATACCACGCAGCGCCGCCAGGAAGACCAGCGGCCCCGATGCATATCCGCCGAACCCCACGACGACATCCGGCGCTTCTTTGAACAGAATAGCTCCCGACTGCACCGTGCTGGAGCACAGTTGAAACGGAAACCGGACGCTGCCGACCGACAGGCGACTCGGCATCGGGGCGCGCGACACCCGCACTACGCGAGCGGTCGGCACACCCCACAGCGCCTCATCGCCGACCGACTCCGATCCGACAAATACCACCTGGGCCTCGCCGTTGAGCTGCCGCAATTCCTGTGCCGTGGCCAATGCCGGCGTGATGTGTCCGCCGGTACCGCCCGCCGCCAACAACACTTTGACTGACGTCACCACTGCAACACGCTCATGCTTCGACCTCACTCAAGACCGGCGCTCTCCGACTGATATTCAACAGCAGCGCCGTTGCCACCATGCAGAGAATCAGCGCCGAGCCGCCGTAGCTGATAAACGGTAACGGCAACCCCTTGGTCGGTAACGCGCCGGTGTTGACGCCGATGTTGATCACCGCGCGGAGCGTCACCAACACCGCCAACCCTGCCGCCAACAGCTGGCTGAAGACATCAGACGCCCGGCAAGCAATGCGCCCGGCGAAGATCAGCCAGAGCATGAAGAGACCGGTAACGGCTACCGCACCGATCATGCCGAGCTCCTCGCCGATGATCGCAAAGACGAAATCGGTGTGCGCCGCTGGCAGATAAAACAGCTTCTGCGTGCTGTTGCCCAGCCCAACGCCGGTGAGCCCGCCAACGCTGATGGCCACGAACGACTGAATGATCTGAAAACCGCTGCCCCGCGGATCAGCCCATGGATCCAGGAACGCTGCAATCCGATTCCAGCGATACGGCACCGAGTAGACCAGCACGTAAAACGCCGGAGCCGCGCAAACGAGCGGCGCCATCAAATACTTCGGCGACAGCCCGGCGATCAAACACATGACGAGCGCCACGCTCCCATAGCAGAACGCCGTGCCAAGGTCCGGCTGCGCCAGAATCATCGCCACCATCAAACCCACGAGCAGCGCCAGCGGCACAGCCTTGCGCCACGTCAACGGATCCAACCCGCCGCGACGCGCCAGGAAATCCGCCAGATAGAGAATGATCGCGATTCCCGCCAGCTCCGAGGGCTGGAAGCTCCACGGCCCAACGCGCAACCACCGGCTGGCGCCCGCCACCTCCCGACTGATCACCGGCAGAAACGTGCAACCGATCAACACCGCCGTCACCACACACAGCGGCTTGGCCCATCGTCTCAGCTTCCGGTAATCACACAACAAGACAGCCAGACTCAGCACAACGCCTATCGCCAGCGCCACGGCATGACGCTTCAAGTAGTAGAAGCCGTCATGATGCATCTCACTGGCATACACGGCGCTGGCGGAATAAATCATCACCACGCCGACCGCCAGCAAGAGCACCGTTGTCGCCGCCAGCCCAATCCGCGCCTGCCTCATCCATCACCCCTCACACGCACCGCTACGTTCACTTCCGTTACGATGCTGAAGGCGATCCCGTCTCAACCACCGTCAACTCCTGCACCAGTCGCTTGAACTCCTGCCCCCGGTGCTCATAGTTGCGAAACATATCGAAGCTCGCGCAGGCAGGCGATAGCAGCACCGTCATCCCGCCGGTGGCGATGCCGGCGGCCCGCTGCACCGCCTCACGTAGATCCGACGCGTCCGACATCGGTACCGCCCCTTCCAGCGCGCGACGAATTAACGGAGCCGCCTCACCGATCAACACCACGTGCCGCACCCGATCCGCCACCGGCCCGCGCAACGGCCGGTAATCACTCCCCTTGTCCCGTCCACCGACGATCAACACCACCGGCTGCGCCATGAGCCGCAGCGCCCAAAGCACACTGTCCACGTTCGTCGCCTTTGAGTCGTTGATAAACTTGACGCCACCGATGGTTGCCACCACCTCGCATCGATGCTCCACACCTTGAAACGTCCGCAGAGTCTCGGCGATCGTTTCACGCGACACGCCGATCGCCATCGCTGCGACCGCCGCCGCATGAAAATTCGGATTCGCCAGCGCCTCCGGCGGCAGCGCCGCATCAGTCAGCCCGCGGCTGCCAAACCATCGCACCGCCGACGGCACCGATCCGGCCAGCGCCGCCACCGCTGGATCATCGCTGTTGAGCACCGCGATATCGCTGGCTCCTTGATGCACGAAGAGCCGGCGTTTGGCGGCGTAGTACGCCTCAAGCGACGCATATCGATCGAGGTGATCCTGCGCGAGATTGAGCAGCACAGCGATACGAGGCGCAAACGATGTCGTCCGCTCCAGCTGAAACGAGCTGACTTCCACCACCGCGACACCGTCCGGCGCAAGACGATCCACCTCGCCGCTGAACGGATTGCCGATGTTGCCGCAGATGGTCGCTTGACGCCCCGATGCCTGCACCATGCGACCGATCAACGTCGTCACCGTCGTCTTCCCATTGGTGCCGGTCACCGCCGCCACCGGCGCCGGACACGCCTGCCACGCCAGCTCGATCTCGCTGATCACCGGGATACCTTCCGCCTCAGCCCAGACGATCGGCGCGGCAGACGGCGGCACGCCGGGACTCGTGACCACCAGCTCGCAACCATCCAACCACGCGACGGAGTGACGACCCAACTCCACCGCAATCTCCTGACGCTGCAAGGCATGCGCCACGCGCTCCAACGACTCGGAACACCGCAGCTCCGTGACGCGCACCGATGCACCGCACCGCGCCAACAGCCGCGCGGCCGCCACGCCGCTGCGCTCCATGCCGACCACCACAATCTGCCGCCCGCGGTACCGCTCGGTCGCCGCCGCCAAGTTTCTGACTTCCGACGCGCTCAACGTGGTTGACGCGCTTCTACCACTCTCGCCCATGCTTCCTCCTTAAACCATGCGCAACGTGTCAGGCGTCATGTGTTCAGAAGCCAAGTTCCAACTGACGCCAATATGCCGATCCAAGACGCCGCACACTGTTCACCTGACACCCATCATGATGACACCTACTGCAGCTTCAGCGTTGCCAGACCGACCACAGCCAGAATAAAGCTGACAATCCAGAACCGCACCGTCACCTTCGGCTCCGGCCACCCCATCAACTGAAAGTGATGATGCACCGGTGCCATGCGGAACATTCGCTGCCCGGTCATGCGGAACGATGCCACCTGCAACATCACCGATACCGCCTCCGCGACAAACACTCCACCGACGATCAGCAGCATGATCTCTTTTTTGACGCACACCGCGATCGTCCCGATTGCTCCACCCAGCGCCAACGCTCCGACGTCCCCCATGAAGACCGACGCCGGATAACCGTTGAACCAGAGAAATCCGACGCCAGCGCCGACCAGCGCAGCGCAGACCACCGTCAGCTCTCCGACCCCCGGCACGTGCGGAATATTGAGGTAGTCCGCCATCGCCGCATGACCCGCGATATAGCTGAACGCCACATACGCTCCGGCCACCATCACCACACACCCGACCGCCAGCCCGTCCAACCCATCCGTCAAGTTCACCGCGTTGGAGGTCGCCACGATCACCAGCGCCGCAAACGGAACAAACCAGACGCCCAGCGTCCATGACACATGTTTCAGGAACGGAAGCGACAGCCGGGTATCGACGCCCGGATCCATGTAGAGCACCGTGCCGACGATCAGGCCAACCGCGATCTGCCCCAGCAGCTTGAAACGCCCCGCCAATCCGCGCGCGTCCCGTTGCACCAGCTTGATGTAGTCATCGACAAAGCCGATGATGCCAAGCCACACGGTCACGAAGAGCGCCAGCCAGACGTACTTGTTGCTCAAATTTCCCCACAGCAACACCGAGACCAGTATGACAAACAGCACCAGCAGCCCGCCCATCGTCGGCGTCCCACTCTTGCCTTGATGCAGCGGGTAGAGACGCGGCACCTCCTGGCGACTGCGCACCGTCTGTCCGATCCCCCGATGCCGCAGCATCCGAATCAACACGCCGCCCAACGCGATGCTCAAGAGAAACGCGGTGATGCTGGCCAACGCCGCGCGCCAGCTGATGTAGCGAAACACGTTGAACCCGACAAAGAAATCTCTGAGCGGATAGAGCCAGTGATACAGCATCGCTACACCATCACCCCATCTCGCTGGATGGCATCGATCACTTGATGCATACCCGACGCGTGTGAGCCTTTCACCAACACCACATCCTCCGGCTGCAGCAGCGACCGCAAACACTCCACCGCCTCTGCGTTCCCCTGGCATCGGTAGACGCCGTTACCGGCAGCGCGGCTCTGACTAGCCGCCTCCGCCGCCAGCGATGCCAGATCACCAACCGTCACAATCACCTGCGCGACTTTGGACGCCGCCTGTCCAACCCGCCGATGCCATTCGGCGGACGAACCACCCAACTCCCGCATATCTCCAAAGACGAAGAAGCGCCGTCCGGAACAGGGAAACTCCTGCAGTACCTCCAGCGCCCGCTGCACCGACAGCGGATTGGCGTTGTACGCATCGTCGATCAGTGTCACGCATCCCGCCCGTACCACGCTCAACCGTCCCCGCATCGGCGTCACCCGCCGGAGCGCGCCGCACATCTCCTCCCACGGTACGCCGAATAGGTTGCCCACGCCGCATGCCGCCAACGCGTTGAGCACGTTATGCCGCCCCAGCATCGACCAAGTCACCTCCCATCGACCGTTCACACGAAAGCTGGTCGAGCCGTTGCCAACCCGCACATCCGTTGCCCGCAGTGACGCATCGGCACCATAGCCGTAACTCACCGCCTGCACACCCGACGGCAGATTGCGCAGCCACGAGCGTAGCACCGGATCATCACCGTTCAGCACCGCAGTACCCGGTTGCCTAACTCCGTCCACCAATGCCCGTTTCTCACGCCCCACTCCCTCGAGTGACCCCAAACCCTCCAGATGCGCAGGCCCGACCGCCGTGACAACGCTGACATCCGGCTCGGCTATCTCGGCCAATCGAGCGATCTCCCCCGGCTGACTGGTGCCACACTCGACCACGGCGATCTCATGGTGCGGCTGCAGCTGCAGTAACGTACTCGGCACGCCGATGAGATTATTCTGCGTTCCTTCGCTGCTCAGCACTCGATAGCGAACTCGCAGCACGGCCGCGATCAACTCTTTCGTCGTCGTCTTCCCGCTCGATCCGGTCACCGCCACCACGCGTACCGTGGATCGTCGACGATGCGCCTGCGCAATATCTCCGAGAGCCCTTAGCGTATCAAAGACCTCGATCAGAGAAACCGACGCATCCGCCGGACCGCCCGCCCATTGCCCGGCGACCTCCCTCGCATGATCCTCAGCTACCACGATCGCCGCCGCCCCCTTCGCCACCGCTTCTCCGACAAATCGATGGCCATCGAAGCAGGGACCGACCAGCGCCACAAAGAGCTGGCCGCGCTGCAACGTGCGGCTGTCGGTGGAGACGCCGGTACACACCCGTCCTAGATCCCCATGCACCAAACGTCCGGACGCAGCTACGAGGAGATCGGCAACGGTGAACATTTCAATACCTCCCACACCACCTGTCGATCATCGAACGGAATCGTCTTGCTGCCGATGATCTGATACCGCTCATGTCCCTTGCCAGCAATGACCACCACATCGCCTGACTCTGCCATTGCCAGCGCACGGCGGATCGCGTCAGCCCGGTCCACGACCGTATAGCAATGATGATGCTCCGGCCACACACCAGCTTGAATATCGCGCAGAATCGCCTCGGGCTGCTCGCTGCGCGGGTTGTCCGTGGTCAACACCACCACATCAGCCGACGCAGTTGCTATCGCACCCATCCGGGAACGCTTCCCGCGGTCGCGGTCGCCTCCACACCCGAACACGACAATCAACCGGCGATGCGGCAACGCCCGCAACGCACCCAGCACGTTCCGCAACCCATCCGGCGTATGCGCGTAATCGACAAAGACGCTGTACGAGGTCCCGGTCTGAATCTGCTCAAGACGACCGGGCACTCCCTCAAACCTGGCGAGCGCCTCACGAACAACCACCAATGGCACATCACACACCAGCGCTGCTGCCACCGCCCCCAGCAGATTCGACACATTGTGCTGTCCCACCAGCGGCATCCACACCTCCTGCTCACCAACCGGCGTCACCAAGCAGCACGAGGTTCCATCCATACCATAAGCAATATCACGCGCCGTCACCGCCGCCGGTATCTCCAACCCATACGTCATCGCCCGATGCTGCACACCATCCATCCAACGCAAACGACGCCCATATGCATCATCCACATTCACCACCGCACGCCCCCGCTGCGCATCGAGCAGCTCGAACAATCGCGCCTTGGCGGTAAAGTACGCTTCGATCGTGTGATGATAATCGAGATGATCCTGCGTCAGATTGGTGAAGATCGCCGTGCGGAACGCGACCTCGTCCACGCGCCCCTGATCCAACGCATGTGACGATGCTTCCATCACAACGTGCGTATCGCCTGCTTCGCGCATTCGTGCGAATAGTCGGTGCAGCTCCAGCGGTCCCGGCGTCGTATTGGTCGATGGTTCCGATGCTCGACCGATCTGATGCCCAACCGTACCTATCAAGCCGGTCGGATGACCGGCTGCCTCCAGCATCGAATGCAGCAAATACGTGATGGTCGTCTTCCCGTTGGTGCCCGTCACCCCCACAACGCTCAATCGTTTGGACGGATGGCCGTAAAAAGCCGACCCCAGCTGCGACACGGCGCGACGGGAAGACGGTACTGTCAGCACCGCGACCCCATCCTGCTTCCAGCGCCGGTTCACTGCCCTCAACCGATCATCCTGCACGACGATGGCACACGCCCCGCGCGCCAGCGCCTGGTCAATATGTCTATGCCCGTCATCTTGCACACCCGGAACCGCGACAAATAGCCAGCCCTCACCCACCTGCCGGGAGTCCACCGCAATACCTGCGATCGTTCGGTCAAGATCGCCGCAGAGACAACGAACGTCAGTTGTGGCGTTGAGTAAGGTATGTAGGCTGATGCTCATCCGCATCCTCTATTGTCGTTGGAGAAACCTGAAGATAACGTAACGTCGCCTCCGCAATGCGCGAGAAGGTCGGCGCCGCCACCTGACCGCCCAGATACAAGGGTCGCGGCTCATCCAACATCACCACCACCGTAATCACCGGATGCTCTGCCGGTGCAAAACCGAGAAATGACGCCACAAATTTGGAGTGAGAGTACGTGCCGTTCGGTTCGAGCTTCTGCGCAGTCCCCGTTTTGCCGCCAGCCGTGAAACTGGGTGGGGCAGCCGCCCGACCCGTCCCATGCTCTACCGCGCCCGCCAGCACCTGCTTGAGCGTATGCGCCGTCTCCTCATCCATCACACGCCGCTCCTCCTCGCGCTCGAACGCCTGCACCACCTCACCACTTGGATCAATCACCTCCCGCACGATGCGCGGCCGAACCCATACCCCACCGTTCGCCACAACACTCATCCCGCTGGCCAACTGAATCGGTGTGGTCAGCACCTCCTGCCCGATCGGGAACGCCGAGATCGTCAACTTCGACCAATTCCTCGGGTGACGGACAAAACCCGACGCCTCGCCCGGCAGATCAATTCCCGTCCGCTCGCCAAATCCGTACCGGAGCGCATAGCGCCACACAAGCTCCCCGCCGATCTGCTGCGCTACCTTGACGGTACCGATATTGCTCGACTTCTCAAGCACCTGTCGAAACGTCAACAATCCATTCGGCTTGTGATCATGCAGAATGTGGTTGGCAACGCGATACGCACCCCCCTCACAGTCGAACACTTTGTCCAACGGCACAAGATGCTCGTTCAACGCCGCGCTCGCCGTCACGATCTTGAAACCCGACCCAGGCTCGCACATATCCGTGATCGCTCGATTGCGACGCGCATCAGCCAATGCCCGATCCGCACGATTGGGATCGAACGTTGGACGATTCGCCATCGCCAGCACCTCCCCGGTATGCGGATCCAGCACAATGACAGTACCCGCTTTGGCATGAAAGCGCTCGATAGCCCGTTGCAACTCCCGTTCAACAATATCCTGAATTACCTGATCAATCGTCAGCACCACGGTACGTCCATGCAACGGCGGCACCAATTGCTGCTCCCTGGCCGCAACCGCCCTCCCCTTGGCATCCCACCACGCCGACCGCCATCCAGGCTCTCCGCGCAACTGCGTGTTGCATCGAAGCTCAACACCCTCGAGACCTTCATGATCGAGGCCAGCGTAACCAAGCACATGACTCGCCAAGGATCCATTGGGATAGAAGCGACGTGGCTCTTTCAGGAAATCGATGCCAGCCGATCGCAGCTGGCGAACGCGCTCGGCTTGCTCCACTGGGAGCCGACGCGCAAGCCATACAAACGCCTTCTTGCGATGAAGCCGCTCGAGCAACGTCTGCTCGCTCACACCGGTGATACGCGCGATATCACGAGCTGTCTGCGCCTTGTCACGCACCATGGGTGGTACGGCATACACCGATTCGAGATTGGCATTCACGGCAAGATGACGACCATGCCGATCAAGAATGACACCGCGTTGCGGTGGCAATGTGACAAGACGACGATACTGGGAAGTTGCCAGACGACGATAGGAAGGAGAATCGAAGGTTTGAATCCAGGCGAGCCGGACCAACCAGCCGATGAACAACAACTGAAAACCGCACAAACAGCAGAGAAGTCGCCTCGTGCACGTCTGCGCGGTTATCACGAGACGGCGCCCTTTCTCCGTTGCCACGGCGACACCGCGTGGTGTCGCCCAACGGGGTTACCTGATGATGCTGGCTTCAGCAATATCCCTCGGCAACCGTAACGCAGTTCGCCAAGACCGATGCTCGGGCCGAACAATAGCTCGAGATATCTGGCGTTGCGTCAGTTGCAACGATGGATCTACTGCCTCCAGCTTCTCTTGCAGCGTTGCGGGCGACTCACGTGTGAACACATTATATTCAAGTAGCCGTTGCTGGTCAACCAAACGAGTCAATTCCTCTTCTTGCCGATGAATCGTATAGCTGAGGTTGACCGATTCGGCCCGCTGCCACACATACGCGACAGCCACGATCGTGACACATGCGACAACCACCACGAACCGCTTCACACCACACGCTCCACCACACGCAACCGCGCGCTCCGAGAACGCGGATTGGTCACCACCTCAAATGCCGTGGGACGGACCGGCTTCGGCGTCAAGATGGCGGCAACACCCTCTCGCTTCCAGGAACGGAATACCTCTTTCACAATACGCTCCTCCAATGAATGAAATGCAATCACACACAAACGACCGCCGATGGCTAGCCGAGTCATAGCCACCCTTAACCCCTCCCTCAATGCCTCCAACTCATCGTTGACCGCGATGCGAATTGCCTGAAACGCTCTGGTCGAAGGATCGATTCGACCACCGGCATACGGTACGGCGCGTCTGATCACATCGGCGAGCGCAACCGTTGTACGAATTGCTCGTTCATGACGCGCCTGCACAATCGCCCTGGCAATCCGTCGCGCCCACCGAACCTCCCCGCCCAAACGCAAGATATCCTCCAACTCAGAATCATCGGCAGTATTCACGATGTCCGCTGCAGACCGTTCCAGATCCGGATCCATCCGCATATCCAATGGACCTTCCCGATCAAAACTAAACCCCCTAGATGACGTGAAGAGCTGCATCGTCGATACGCCGATATCAAGTAGCACACCATTGACCGTGGATACTCCGGCCCTATCCAATATTTCACCCAATCCCCGGAAATCACCACGCATCAACTGACACCGATCTCCCGCAAACGCCAAACGCCCCTCCGCCAGACGTAGCGCCTCGGGATCCCGATCAATACCAATCAACGTTCCATCATCACCCAAGCGCCGCAGGATTGCCTCAGCATGTCCACCCCCCCCCACCGTCCCATCCACATAGACCCGACCAGGGCAAGGATCAAGCCAGGCGATTACCTCATCCAACAGCACGGGAATGTGTACACCGCGCTCCACCGCAATCCGCCTCCCCTCCCGAAACAAAACATCAGATAACGGCAGCGTACTAGTCGTCACCGTATGCGTCATCAAGGATTCGTGACGATCTCGTGGTTGACTTCAACGAACTAACGGCATAAGGACTCAATCCTACAACGCGAAGGTTGAGACTCGCAATCCGCAACCGCCGCAAGCTATCCGTTGACATCCCGAGCCGATCCACACTCAAATGCCCAGACCGCTCGCAATACCAGCTGGTCTCTTGCTCCATGACCGACCCTCCCCCGCTCTCTGAGCGACATTCGACTGCGCCCTGCTCATCACGCCCACAACAACCTCCACGAGGACCGCATCTGCAAGTTACGGATGCGGCTCATCCAATAACTTCTCAGAAATCTGCTCAAACGACTCCTTGGCCTCCCGGTAGTACTGCTCCCACTGCTCTTTGGCCCAGATTTCGATCCGGTTGGACACCCCGATGATAATGACATCGCGTTTGATCCCGGCGAAATCTTTGAGATACGAGGGCAGAAGAATCCGTCCCTGGTTGTCACACATCACCTCAGCTGCACCAGCGAAGTAGAGTCGGTTGAATTTGCGCGAGTCGGTCTTGGTAAACGGTAGCTCACGAAATTTCTGCTCCTGCACACGCCACTCCGCCTCCGGAAAGAGAAAGAGGCAGCGATCTAGTCCTCTCGTGGCATAGCACTTCTCGCCATGCTCGAGCAGCGCATCGCGAAACCGAGATGGAACAATCACTCGTCCCTTGTTGTCGATCGCGTGAGCGTATTCGCCGTAGAACACGGCTGACCCCTCTCCTGGCGCACCAAGCGATCAGAAGCTTCTGAAGACGTTCCATGACGAGCAGGTTTCCTCCACTGGACACCCGCTCCTCCCTTGGTTCGCGTAAAACTCCATAGCATGAACGACAACAATTTCATCTGATCTTCCACTTTTCACCACCTTCCACCACAATCTGAGACAAATATACCACTGCACATACGGTTGTCAATAGGCCAATAGTGATTTCTCAAGAATTTTACTCAAGAAACTCCATCATGAAGACCGAGGAGCCAGCGAATACACCAACACTCCACATGGACAGCCCGGTAGAAGTTCAGCGGAAAGACGCTAGGCAAAAATCATGGAGGAGAACCGGTAACACCTTAGAAGGACAGAACACGCGCAAAGGAACGTTAGAAATGCAGAGGTTTACAGAGCGGTTGATCGCGCCAACGCATGAACAGCCCGGGCCTGCTCCACATCCCGGACGATCTGCGCAATCAATGCCGCCACCGTTGGAAACGCCACTTCATCTCGGAGCTTGCGAAGAAACTGCACTTCTAACTCCCGATCGTAGAGTGTGCTGGAAAAATCAAAGATATGCGCCTCGACCACAAGATTGCTGGAGTGCTCGCCGAACGTAGGACGCACGCCTACGTTCGCCACCCCAGGGTAACCAACACCATCGACTAGTGCAGTCACAACGTAGACCCCACGGGGCGGAGCCACCTCTTCATCCACCAACACATTTGCCGTAGGAAAACCAAGCGCGCGACCGCGCCCGGACCCCGATACCACACGCCCCATCAAAGACACGGGGCGCCCAAGCAAACGACTTGCCTCCTGCAAGTCACCACGCTCAATCGCGACGCGAATTGCCGTACTGCTGATCAACTGATGATCGTAAACCGGAGACACCACCTCGGCTTCTACCCCTAACCGCTTAGCTAAACGGCACAACAATTCCGTGTCGCCGCGCCCGCAATAACCAAAACGAAACGACTCGCCGGTCACCAATGCTGCCGCACCCAACCGACGAATCAACACCTCCTCGACAAACACTTCGGGCTCCATGGAGGCCAACTGGGGCGTGAACGAAGCCACCACGACCACCTCCAACGACAAGCGACGCAGCAGAGCAAGACGATGATCCAACGACACCAACAGACAGGGAGCCCGCAGAGGATCCAGGACAGCGAGCGGATGCGGATGAAAGGTCAGAGCGCCCGGAGTACCACCACGCTGGCGCGCTCGCTGCACCACCCTACCCAGCAACGCTTGATGGCCACGATGCACGCCATCGAAGATACCGATTCCCAACACCAGCTCAGGCAGCTGAAGCGGCGCATCGATACCATGAACGATCTTCACCAACGTATAACCATTGAGCCACCACCTGAGCTGACGCACTCATGAGTTGATCCCACGACTTCGCCTCGTCAACTAAGAAATCCCCACACCGCACACGACGCAACGACGCCACAACAGCCGGAACCCCCAATCGCCGGCCAATGGTTTCGCAAAGCGTTCTAACATATGTCCCCTTGGAACATTCCACAGACAACTCGATATCCGGCCACCGCAATGCAACCAAGCGGCAGTCGTGCACGACAATGGTTCGAGGTGCCCGATCAACCTCGACGCCTCGACGTGCCCACTCATAGAGGCGCCGCCCACCGACCCGCACCGCCGAGAACATCGGTGGCACCTGCTGCTGCACACCAATCATCTCCTGCAGCGCCATGCGGATCTGCTCCTCGGACACTACCGGCAACTGAGTAACCTGTTCCACCACACGCCCGGCCAGATCGCCCGTATCAGTCCGCAACCCGCATCGCATCGTCACACAGTAAGACTTGGTGGTATTCATCAATTCCGCGGCGCGCTTGGTGGCAGATCCCACCAGTATCACCAACAATCCAGTCGCCAGTGGATCCAGGGTGCCAGCATGCCCAACACGCCGCATACCCAACCTGTTGCGCACGGCATCAACTACATCGTGCGATGTCATGCCCGAAGGCTTGTCCATCAGCAACAGCCCGTTCAACATGACACCTCCTGATACGCCTGCGACAATGCCTCGCGCGCTTTGGCCAATACCCGCTGCTGAATTTCTTCGAAATCGCCCGTCAACACGCAACCGCTTGCCGCAACATGCCCACCGCCGCCAAAGCAGCTCGCCATCTTGTTGACATCAACCAATCCCTTCGACCGAAAACTCACCCTGACGCGATCGACCGCCGTCTGTATGAGCAGCACGACCACCTGCACGCCCTGAATCACCCGAACCATATCGATAAACGTGTCTGCCTCTTCTAATCGTGCGCCAGATTCCTCTACCATAGGACGGCTGATCTGAAACCATGCCAGTCGCCCTTCTTCCTCAATCTGCAACGTTGCCAGCGCACGACTCAGCAACAACACAGTCGATACCGGCACATGCTCGTACAGCGCTTCGTAGATCTGATGCGGCTTGCATCCGAGAGCCACCAACGCTCCGGCGACTTGATGCGTTCTGGACGATGTGTTCGAGAATCGGAAAGAGCCGGTATCCACCAGCAACGCAACGTACAACGCCTGAGCCGCCGCCAACGACAGCGGCTGGCGCGTGCGCTCGTAGAGTTCGTAGATCATCTCGCCGACCGCCGCAGCCTTCGGTTCCACCCAGTTCACATCACCGAACCGCTCATTGCTGATGTGATGATCGATATTGATCATCTCGGCCCCCGGCGCAATCACCTCCGCCACACGGCCGATGCGCTTCAGCGTTGGGCAATCCACCACGACGACCGCCGGAAACCGCTCTCCAACCAACGCATCAATGTCAGTACGTATGCGCTGAACACCCGGCAGAAACTGGTACGCCTTCGGCGGCGGCGTCTCATCCAGCAAGACCACCTCCTTGCCCATCTGCTCAAGCAACGCCGCCACCGCTAACTGGCTGCCGAGCGCGTCCCCCTCCGAATCGACATGAGAACTGACGAGAAACTTTGGGTGCCGTTGAAACGCGGCTATCACGTTATCCATGCTCACGTCTGCCCCTCTCCGCCGGCCACCTGATCCCGCCGTAACTCCTCAAGCATACGCGACACCCGATCGCTCGCCTCCAACGAATCATCCTTGATAAACCGCAGCTCCGGCGCAAAGCGCAGCCGCAACCGCTGCGCCACCGCCCGACGCACAAACCCCGTCGCATGCTCGATCCCAACCCACGCGTCGCGCGTCTGCTCCTCGGTCCCCCAGATACTCACAAACACCTTAGCATAGCGCAAATCACCGGTCAATTCGACGCGAGTGAGCGTCACAAACCCAATCCGCGGATCCTTCAGCTCCTCCTGAAAGATCCGTGAGATTTCCTCCTTGATCGCCTGCGCCACCCGCTCGACACGCGTACCCGTCGCCATCGCTACCGCCACTCCAGACGCGTCTCCAACACCTGCAACCGCGCCGATTGACCGACGACTTGCGCCGCCCGATCTAACACCCCATTCACGTACTGCCGATCGGCACCCGCCGCTGCCACCGCAACGGTCGACCGCTGCCACGTCTCCAAATGATCAACCTCCGCCACTGATACATTGAACCGATGGCGCAAGCGATCCTTCAAGCCCTTGATCGCCACCCGCTTCTCCTTGAGCGACCCGCTATCCGACAACCACAGCTCCAGCCACAGCACGCCCACCGTCACTACGCCACCAAATCCACCAACCGCTGCACGCACGCCCATGGCGACGGCTCATCGGCCATGCGCACCAGCTCCTTGCGCACCCGCCCGCGCTGCACCCGCTCCAACATACCGGCACGCACCGCCTCCCGAATCCACCGCTCGGTCATTGGCTCAATCGCGAAGCCGAACCGCTGCGCAAACCGAGCGGCGCGAAAGATACGCGTTGGATCATCCATAAAACTCCCGACATGCAGCGCGCGAATGTGCCGCGCCTCCAGATCACCGCGACCACCGCAAGGATCCACCACCATCAACGACTTCCCCATACCCAACCGGATGGCCATCGCGTTGATGGTAAAGTCACGACGCCCAAGATCCTGCTCGATAGAACCCGGCTCCACCGAGGGATACGCCGCCGGCTGACGATACCGCTCCGTCCGGGCCGTCGCCACATCGATCCGCCGCTTGTCCGCACACGTCAACGTCGCCGTGCCAAACGCGCCATGCTCCACGATGCGCGCCTTCATCGCCGCACCCAGCGCCCTGGCATACGCCACCCCGTCACCTTCCACCACCAAATCGATGTCAAGACTCGGAATGCGCAACAGCCAGTCGCGCACGCACCCGCCGACAGCGTACACCGGGACCTCTCGCTGCCGCCCCACTCGCGCCGCCGCCTGCAGTAAAGGACGCACCGATGCTGGTACCGCTGCAATACCCAGCACTCTCCATACCTCCTCACCGCTCATGGTCGCGGATGAAACTGTTTGTGGATCGACTTGAGACGCGACGTCGTCACGTGCGTATAGATCTGCGTCGTGGAGACCGATGCATGACCCAACAGTTCCTGCACGATCCGAAGGTCGGCTCCCCGCTCCAGCAAATGCGTCGCGAACGAATGACGCAGCGTATGTGGACTCACACGCTTCTCGATCTGCGCGCGTCGAGCCCACCGTGTAATCACCTTCCACACCGTCTGACGCGAGATCCGGCGGCCACGCCTCGAGACAAACAGCCACGGACCGGTGTCCGGCTTCGCCACCGCGGCACGCGCCTCCGCCAAGTACCGCCGGATCGCCTCCTGCGCCTTGCGGCCGATCGGCACCACGCGCTCCTTCGAGCCCTTGCCCATGCACCGCAAGCACCCGAGGTCAAAATCGATATCGTTCACACTCAGCGATATCGCCTCTGACGCCCGCAAGCCGGACGCGTACATCGTCTCCAGCAACGCTCGATCCCGCAAGCCCGTCCAGCGATCATCATCCGGCTGTTCGAGCAACCGCTCCACATCGCTGATGTTCAACGGATCCGGCAGATGACGCCACATCCTCGGCGTTTCCACCGACTCGGTCGGGTCGGCATCCGCCTGCCGCTCCCCCACCAGAAACCGATGGAACATCCGCACAGCCGCCAGCCGCCTGGCAATCGAACTCGGCAGACGGCCTCGCTGCTTCTCGCCGTACATGAACTCCCTCAAATCCTCGCTGATCACCTGACGCGGCTCGCGTTTGCCATGCTCCCCCAGGAACGCGGCGTACCGCTGCAGATCGCTTCGATACGCCGCCAGCGTATTGGATGACAACCCCCGCTCCACCGAGAGGTACACGACAAACGCCTCGATCGCCCGATCAAATGGCCCGTCCGCGTCACGACCGACACCACCACTCGTCGGCTGGTCAGCACCAGATACTCGACCACGCCGTCCGTTCGCTACCTTGCCCTGAGCCATGACTGCATCTCTTTAGGCGCAAAATCCCGCTCAATCCCGCGACGCTGCTGATCCAACTGCCTCCGCAGTCGCCCCCCCTCGCCCAACGACAAGTCGCCCTGCAACGACTCCACCACACGCTCCAGCTCCGCAATCTGCGCATCCAGCGCCACCGCCTTCTCCTCCTTCAGATACCCGCGGATCGTCCGCAGCTCAGTGAGCGCCCCTTCCACCGTGTCGCGAATCCGTTTCATGCTGACGATCGTCCCGTAACTCGCCGTGCGATCCAGCAGATCCGCCGCCTCCACCTGCCACAACTTCCAGTAGAGAAAATGATTCTCATACAACGTCTCGATCGGCTGGCTCTCACCGCCCTCGTCCGAATAGATCATGACCTGCGGCTTCGGCCTCGCCTTCGGCTTTCGGATGAACTTCCGACGGATCACATCCCCGCACCCGTTCAGCACCAGACACACCACGAGCAGAGCAACGACCGAACACCACACGCTCCGCCCGCCAAACAGACATCGACATGCGACATGCGACGTACGACGTACGACGCCCTTTTCACTCCGCATGGACGATCCTCCGAAACTCCGCCTCGTTGACCACACGCACACCCAATGCCTTCGCCCGCTCCAGCTTGCTGCCCGGATCCGCGCTGGCCACCACGAAACCGGTCTTCGCGCTGACGCTGGATGCCACGCGCCCACCGAGACGCCGGATCAATGCCTCCGCTTCGCCGCGCGACCACCCCTCCAGGCTACCAGTCACCACCACCGTCTGTCCATCCAGCAATCCGGATACCGCCGCCCGCCGCGACTGCTCCATCCGCACGCCACACTCCGCCAACCGCTCGATCTCCCGCTGGCTGCGCTCCATGCTGAAGAACCGCACCACACTCTCGGCCGCCTCCGGCCCAACACCCTTGATCGTTGACGTAACCTGCTTCGTCTGACCTTTTCTCTCGATCAGCTGTTCGACAGATACCCGCAGCAACGCCTGCATCGTCCGAAAATGCTCGGCCAGCAGTTGGGCGACGTGCACGCCGACATGACGAATCCCCAGTGCAACGAGCAATCGCTCCAGCTCCCGACGGCGACTGGCATCAATCGCTTGCACCAGATTCTGTGCCGACTTCTCCCCCATCCGCTCCAGCTCTGCCAGCTGCTCCACCGTCAATCCATAGAGATCGGCATACGACGCAACGAGACGACCATCGATCAACTGCTCCACGAGCGCATCGCCCAATCCTTCGATGTCCATCGCGTTGCGCGAGCCGTAGTGCAGGAGACGCTCCTTCAGCTGCGCCGGACACGCCAAGCTCTCGCAGCGCACCGCCACCTCACCCTCCAGCCGTCGCACCGGAGCCCCGCACGCTGGGCAGTGCGTCGGCATCTGGAACCGCCGCTCACGTCCGGTGCGCTGCTCCGTCACGACCGTCACCACCTGCGGAATGATCTCACCCGCCTTCTCGATCACCACCGTATCGCCGACGCGCACATCCTTGCGGGCAATCTCATCCTCGTTGTGCAAGCTCGCGCGGCTGACGGTGGTGCCCGCCAGCAGCACCGGTCGCAGCTGCGCCACCGGCGTCAGCATACCGGTCCGCCCCACCTGTACCACGATATCCTCGACCACCGTTGTCGCCTGCTCTGCCGGAAACTTGTACGCGATCATCCAACGTGGACTCTTGGCTGTTGTCCCCAGCTGCCGATGCTGGTCAAACCGGTTCACCTTCACCACCATACCGTCCGTCGCGTAGCCGAGCGTCCGCCGCCGCTCGCGCCACGGCTCACAGCACTCGATCACCTCATCGATCGACCCGCAGAGCGCGCGATGCGGATTCACCGGCAGGCCAGCCGCCTCGCACCAACGCAACAGCTCATCCTGTGTCTCGGCAAACGCCGGCTCCATCAACCCCGCTCCATGCACAAAGATGCCAAGCTGCCGCGTTGCCACGATCTTCGGATCGAGCAGCTTGAGCGATCCGGCGGTCGCGTTGCGCGGATTGGCGAAGAGCGCTTCGCCGAGCCGTTCCTTCTCCGCGTTCGCCCGCTCAAACGCCTGCCAGCTCATAAACACCTCGCCGCGTAACTCCACGCGCCCCGGCAACGCCCGCCCCTTCGGCACCTCCAGACGCAGCGGGATCGACCGGACCGTCCGAAGATTCGCCGACACCTCATCTCCAGTCACGCCGTCGCCACGCGTCGCCCCCCGCACAAACACCCCACGCTCATACAGCAACGATACGCTCACACCGTCGATCTTCAGCTCCACCACATACTCAACTGCCTCGCCGTCCAACCACTTCCGCATCCGCTCATCGAACGCCCGCAGCTCCGCCTCGTTGTACGTGTTGTCCATGCTGAGCATCGGTACTGCGTGGCGGACGCTCGGGAACGCCTTAAGCGGCTGGCCGCCGACTCGCTGCGTTGGCGAATCCGGCGTCACCAGCTCCGGATGCTCGCGCTCCAACTCCACCAATCGACGGTACAACCGGTCATACTCCTGATCGGAAAGCTCCGGTTGATGCTTCACATAGTAGAGCCGGTCGTGCCGTCGAACCGCCTCCCGCAACCGCTTGATCTCCGCCCACGCGCCCCGTGCCCCGTGCCCCGTGCCCCGTGCCCCGCGTCGCGCAAGCGACCGCCCAGCCATCACCACCCCGCCTCCAGCCGCGCTGCCAACTTCTCCGGCAACCCCGCCTGCCGAATTTTCCGCTGCGCCGTCTCAACATCGTACTCCAGCCGGATCACCTCCAACGTCCCATCCTCGGAATCGAGAATGCCGCAGCTGGCCCGCGGATCACCATCGCGCGGCTGCCCAACACTCCCGACGTTGATCACGTAGCGCCGATCCTTGCGCAGCTTGATCTGCGAAATATCACCAGTCAGCATCGTCGTGCGGCAGCGATCCCGTCGCGCATCGATCTCATACACCACCGGCAGATGCGTATGCCCGACAAACAGTATCGGCGTTGTCATAAGCTCAGCTTGATCGCACGCCGTCACTCGATCCAGCAGATACCGAAAGAGCTCCGGATGTGACAGCGTGCCGTGCGCGAGCGTGAGGCCGTTACCGATCACCGTCAGCGGTAGCGCACGTAGGTACGCTTTCTCATCATCGTTCAACGCCCCCTGCGTCCACTCTACCGCCACCCGCGCCGCCTCGTTGAACCGATCGCAGCTGATCACGCCCGCCGTCGCCCAATCATGATTCCCCGCGCTCACCTGCAGCTCCAGGCCACGCACCCGCTCCAGCACCGCGCGCGGATCAGCGCCGTACCCGACCAAATCCCCCATCGAAAGGAAACGATCGACGCTGGCGCCATGAAACGCCCCTAGCACCGCTTCCAACGCTTCCAGATTGCTATGAACGTCGCCGAAGATACCGTATCGCATGGGTTTATCCTACGACAGGCCAGAGCCGATCACAAGAGAAGAGATGTGAGAAACAGGGGTGCGGGGAAAGGGGTACGGACGGGTACGGGAACTACCAAAGAAGTCCTTCTCATTCCAGACCCCGCCCCAGCGTCTCGTCCATGTGAAACTGAGAAGCTGTTCGTCTTCGAGCTCTTCTACGCTGCTTCGCAGCTTCGAAGAAGCGCAAAGGCTGAGCGGATGCGAGGCCGGAGTCGAGAAGCCGACTCGTTCTCGACTCTCCGCCAATGACCCGTGGCGGATCGCTCGAACACGAACCGGTCAGCATCGTGTGGACACAGCACTAGCGGGCAATGCCGAACTCGGAGAACTCCCCCGTGGCCACCGACTGCTCCGTCTGCGTCTGCTGGATGAACCGCCCCATCGTCTGCTGAACCTTCCAGATCAGCTGATCCAGCACCTCGTCAGACCCCTCCGCCACCAACTCCACGCGCCCATCCGGCAGATTCCGCACCCAGCCCACCACCCGCAGCTCCTGCGCCGCCTCCCGCACCGCGTACCGGAACCCTACCCCCTGCACCCGACCGCTGTAGTAGATGTGGAGGCGTTTCACCGTACCGCTTCCAAACAACACCTTCCCGCAATAATCACAGAAGAGCTAGAATACACACACCACTTGCCTAACAAAACTGCGCAATAAAACAGCAGCGCCTAACAAACCAGGAACAACTGTCAAGAACAAGATCACATACCAGACCGGGATAGTCCTGATGTGCAACCTTTCCATTGCTTTCTGATAGGCTTGGAGCTTTTCCTCAAACTCCTGCGCAGGAGCATTAACAACTCTCATCAACCCCAAGTTAGTTATGGCATGAATAATCATGCTGACAATCTCCCACAGCACAAAGACCACAAGAGAACAAGTGACGCTCAACGCAGAAAGTAACATTTCCCTAGCTGAAAGCAATTCCTTCATATTTCCCCACACAGTGAAGAACGCAACATAACCCGCAACAACAACGACATTTGTATAAGCTGCTGCCTTGTCATACAAGACAGATGCCATCTTAACGAACACATCGACACGCTCGTCTTGCTGTCTTTGCTGATCCTTCTCGATAAGCTTCTGGACAACACTCTGTAAGCTCATTCTTCCCCGCTTCGCGTCGCCTATAACTCTGGCGTCTTTCCTACCTGCCCTAGATAACTGGCTTACACACTCCTACTGCCACCACGATACAAACGAGTGGACAAGGAAACCCCCTAGCTCTCTCACCAACTGCCTCTCATCTTCATTTGACGGCGCATGACCGAATAAATTCCAGACTACCCATCCCCCCAAACAATCCGAGAACAGATATTGTGGATTACTCCGATATTCTGCTTCTTTAGCCAAACCGTCATAGGCACGATCCACAAAACCCCTACAATCATCGCACGCATCCACCGAGTCAGGATATATTTTAACTGCGGCATTGGTTATCCTATCGAGCAAGGCGTCCTCATCGTCCTCAGATATGTTTTCATGATTGAGTTGAGATGCTGCCATAAAAATACCACCGACTGTCAGAACGAAATCCCAGCGCTCAGGTTTTATGCGTCTTACAATGGGATAATTATTCGAGAATGTTACATAGGAACTTACAGCCAACACTTTCGCCGCAGAAGGGAGCTTCTCACCGCTTTCAATCCATTTTTTCATACTCGATCATCCTAAAAATCCATCGTCACAATACCTATTTAGTCGCTAGCATCATGCAAGCAGTTTCCTAGGTACAGCAAGGTTTACAGATTGGCAGCTTTAAAACCACGCGGAAGGCTTGTTAGCACAGTGTTAGCACAGCACATTTCGGGATTTCCTGTATCGCCGTAACTTATTGAAAAGAAACATCGCGCGGCAGGATTTGCCGCCTCCGTCCTCACTGGTACACCCCACAAAGTGTCCTCGCTCCACTGCGGTACTTTGTGGGGACCCCGTACGTTCGGACTCCGGTCGGGCATCCGCCGCTCCTGTGGAAGTCGCTGCTCCTAACCGTCGCAGCTCCCTAGATTGAGTCGCGGCTCCGTCAAATCCTGCCGCTCGGTGCACTACCTAGAGTGTGGCATTGAAGTACAGAACTGCTGGCGATAGGTAGTCGGTACTTCGTAGCCACACTCTATAGTAAGACATCGGGGCGGCAGGATTTGAACCTGCGACCTCTTGGTCCCGAACCAAGCGCTCTAGCCAAGCTGAGCCACGCCCCGGTAAATACGGTCGTATGTCGGACGTCGTATGTCGCAAACGACGAATCATGTCGCAAGTCGTAGGTCGCATGTCGTACAAACCTACGATAGCTTCATGAGCATACGCAACAACATAGCACGGAGTTGGTTGATCTTTCCAGTCAGTCGATCAACCAACTCCGAAGATAGCCCATGCAACCGTTGAGCAATAACAAGATGCGTTTCAACCTCAGCAAGTGATCCCAGAGCAATCGATAGGCTGTGACGCAACTCCGCCTGCCCCGTTCGGCCCTGCCCCTCAGCGATATTCGATGGCACGGAAACGGCTGCGCGGCACATCTGCGCCGTTAACCCATAACGCTCTTGCTCAGGCAACCATCGTGTTGCCGCGTATATCTCGCTGACCAAATCGATGCCGACCTGCCACACGCGAAGATCTCGGAAGCTACGAACTGTTCTTGCCACGTATCTTCTCCGTTCCCCCGCCAGCATCCCCCTACCAGCACACTTCTACGACTTACGACCTGCGACGTGCGACGGTCTTCAAGCAAATCCGTGTTTGCGAAGAAAGGCTTCGGTGATGCGCGAGGCGCCCGACCGTTTCGATAGCCAGGAGCAGACGTACCGGCTGATCAAGTCGATCTCCAGATTCACCCGTTCGCCGACCTTGCGCGAGCCCAAGACCGTCCGCTTGAGCGTCTCCGGAATCAGATAAACAGTACACTCCGTTGCGCTCACCTCGCCGACAGTCAAGCTCACACCATCCACCGCGATCGAGCCCTTCGGCACCACGGCGCGTGGATCGACCTGCTCGGGGAGCCGAATCGTCAGACGCACATCGCCGCGCGCCGACCGTCGCTGCGCGATCGTCCCGACGCCGTCCACGTGCCCGACCACGAAGTGACCGCTCACCCGATCGCCAACCTTCAGCGACCGCTCCAAATTCACGCGATCGCCCGTAGCGACTTCTCCAAGCGTCGTGCAACGCAGCGTCTCTGCCACCACGTCGAACGCTAGCACGCCAGCCCGCGACGATGCCACAGTCAAGCAGACGCCGTTGACGGCAATGCTCTCGCCGACGCGAGCGCCGCGGCCCACCACACCGACCGCCACGGTCAAGCGTCTCGCTGACGCCCGACCAGCTACCTGGCGGACCACACCTGTCGCTTCAATGATCCCGCTAAACATCGATCGTCACCAAAAGATCCGGCCCAAGCCGCCGGAGTTGCCACTCGCCAAACCGCCACGCCCGTTCGAGCGTCGGTACGCCGTCACCGCCCACTGAGGTCGGCGCCGTCCGTCCACCCACCACCATCGGCGCCACAATCCAATAACAACGATCCACGACCCGCTCGGCCAGCGCCGAAGCCAATACCTCGCCGCCGCCCTCGATCAAGAGATGCAGAATCTGACGGCGCCACAGTTCTCCGCACAACCACTGCCAACGGATGCACTGACTCCCCCACCGTGCCGGCTGCACAAGCACCGTCGCCCCCAGCCGCCGCAAACGCTCAGCGCTGCGGGCCGACGCGCGACTCGTCGTCGCCACGATGACCGGCGCCGGAGATTGACGGCTGAAGATACGCGCTGTCGTTGGCGTGCGGAGCTGGCTGTCGAGAATCACCTTGACCGGCTGCCGCCCAACAGCTTTGGCGCTCTCCCCCTTCGCGCTCAACCGGTTCGACAGCAGCGGATCGTCCAACAGCACCGTCCGGACACCCACACAGATCGCATCGACATCCGCCCGAAGCTGATGCGCGAACCGCCGCGTCTGTGGCGACGAAATCCACCGCGAACGCCCGGTCACTGTTGCGATTTTACCATCAAGACTCTGCGCAATCTTCGCCGTGACGAACGGGCGCTTCCGCTCCATCGCCGTCACGAAGACTGGATTGAGACGCCGCGCTTCCGCTTCCAACAGCCCGACCGATGTCCGAATACCGGACGCTCGCAGCTTCGTCAACCCGCGCCCACGCGTCAGCGGATTGGGGTCGACCATCGCCGCCACCACGCGCCGCACACCGCTGGCGCGCACTGCATCCACGCACGGGGGCGTGCGGCCAACGTGCGCGCACGGCTCCAGCGTCACGTAGAGTGTCGCGCCTCGCGCCCGCGCTCCGGCTCGCCGCAACGCCACCACCTCGGCGTGCGGCCCGCCCAGCACGCGGTGATATCCCTCGCCAACGATCCTGCCGCCGCTGACGACCACCGCGCCGACCAGCGGATTCGGATGCGTGGCATTGCTGCCTCGCGCCGCCAGCGCCAGCGCCCGCCGCATGAACCGCTCGTCCACCGTCATGACGCACTACCTGCCGCTGGCGCCGCCGGACGATCCTGCTTGTGGATCTGATCGAGCACGCCGTTGACGAAGCGACTCGACTCCAGATCGCCGTAACGCTTCGCCAGTTCCACCGCTTCGTTGATCGTCACCTTGGGCGGAATATCCGGACAATACAGCAGCTCGTACGCCCCCAGCCGCAGCACATTCCGATCGACCGCCGCCATCCGCTGAATCTGCCAATGCTCGGCGTACCGGGCGATCGACACATCGATCGCCGTCCGATTCGTCGTGGCGCCGCGCACCAACAACTCCGCGAACATCCGTACCTCCTCGGCTGTCGGGTGCTGCTGCCAGAACGCCTGCATCGCATCGTCCGGCAACGCGCCGGTCAGATCAATCTGATAGAGCAGCTGCAGCGCGTACTCTCTCGCCTTCGTCCGTTGACGCATAGCTTAACGACAGTCGTACGTCGCAAGTCGCACATCGTACGTCTGCACATTTCCTCCAACGACTACCCACATCTGACGCCCAGCTCTCACGCCTTACGCCGTACGTCCGCCTTTCCCAGTCTATCAAAGAGATCGGCGAGCTCAATCGCCGCAAGCGCCGCATCGCGCCCTCGATTGCTGGCCTTTGCGCCGGAACGCTGGATCGCCTGCTCCAAATCGTCCGCCGCAACGACGCCGTGCAACACCGGCACGCCGGTCGATAACGCCACCTGCGCGATGCCGTGCGACACCTCGTTCGCCACATGCTCAAAATGCACCGTCTCGCCGCGCAGCACCGCACCCACGCAAATGATCGCATCGTAGCGATGGCTGCGCGCCAACCGGTCCGCCGTCACCGGAATCTCCAACGCACCCGGCACCCAGACTGTAGTGATCTGGCGACCGGTCGCCCCATGCCGCTCCAACGTGTTGACGGCAGACTCCACCAGACGCTTGGTGATGAACTCGTTGACGCGCGCAGCAACGATGGCGAACCGATGCCGATCAACCAGGGCCGCACCCTCGATCACCGGGGCCATCTCAGGCGCGTCCCTTCCGACCAGCTGGCCTAGAAACACTCTTCAGCGCCAGCCGATGCCCCATCTTCGACTTCTTGACCCGGAGATACCGCTGGTTTGCCAGCGAGGACGGCACCTCAATCGGCACCTGCTCCACAATCTGCAGATGGTAACCCTCGAGCCCGACAACCTTTCTCGGATTGTTCGTTAGCAGCCGGATCTTGCGCAAGCCGAGATCCGACAAAATCTGCGCCCCGATCCCGTAGTCCCGAAGATCCGGGCGGAAGCCGAGCGCCTCGTTCGCCTCAACGGTATCGAAACCGTTGTCCTGCTGCAGCGCGTACGCCTTGATCTTGTTCACCAGGCCGATCCCCCGTCCCTCCTGATGCATGTAGAGCACGACACCGCGGCTCGCCTGCTGAATCTGCCGCATTGACTGCTCCAGCTGCGCCCCGCAGTCACACCGCAGCGAGCCGAAGACGTCACCCGTCAAGCAGCGCGAATGCACCCGCACCAGCACCGGCTCCGACGTCTTCACGTCCCCCATGATGAGCGCCGCATGCTGCTCCCGATCGATCGTCGACTCGTACACCACCATCTCGAACGTGCCGAACTTCGTCGGCAGATCGGCGGCCACCACCTTGCGGATCAATTTCTCAAATCGACGGCGATACTCGATCAGCGCCCGGATCGTGCAGATCTTCAGCCGATGCCGATGGGCAAACGTCACCAGATCCGGCATTCTCGCCATCGTACCGTCCTCATTCATAATCTCGCAGATGACGCCGGCCGGCGTCAATCCCGCCAGCCGCATCAGATCGACGCATGCCTCCGTGTGCCCGGCCCGCACCAGCACGCCACCCTCTTTCGCCCGTAGCGGAAAGATGTGCCCGGGCCGCACCAGATCCTGCGGCGTCGCCTTCGGATCGATCAGCGTCCGGATGGTCTGCGCCCGATCGTGCGCGGAGATGCCGGTGGTGATACCGGCGCGCGCATCGACGGAGATCGTCCATGCCGTCCGCTTCGGATCATCCATGTCGCCCCCCATCTGCACGATCCCCAGCTCGTCGAGCCGCTTCCCCTCCATCGGCACGCAAACCAGCCCGCGGCCATGCTTGGTCATGAAGTTAACCGCCTGTGGCGTGGCAAACTCAGCCGCCACCACGAGATCGCCCTCATTCTCACGGTCTTCATCATCGATCACGATCACCATACGACCGGCTTTCAGATCGCCCAGAATTTGCGTAATCTCATGAAACCGCATTCGTCACCCTCGACTCCACCACATTCCAACCCAACACCGACACCAAAGGAAAAACCCGAAGGAACTCCCTTCGGGCTCGTGACAGCAACGCGCCAACAACCGCTCAACTCCCGAAAGAACGTGATCCAGGAAACGATTCTATCCTATCGTCGCACAATAGGTTTGTCAATTCTCGCCTCGCGCGATCCCGCCATCACCGAGCGCCCCTACCGGCATGCGGCTCGGCCAGACGCACCGGATCAAGCATCTGCCGCAGACGTTTGGGGTCGGCGATCCGGTGCTGCAACGCCAGATCAAGAAACGAGACATCTCTGGCAATCGCCTCCTGTACCAGCTTCGCCGTCTTCTGATACCCGATCAACGGATTGAGCGCTGTGGCGATGCTCACCGACTTCTCCGCATAATCACGGCAGCGCTTGACGTTGGCGGTAATGCCGCCGATGCACTTGGTCGCCAGCGCGTTCGTCGCATTGGTCAAGATCTCCAGCGAAAAGACCAGATTGTGAGCGATCAGCGGCATCATCACGTTGAGCTCCAGCTGACCGGCCTGCGCGGCCATCGTCACCGTCAGATGGTTTCCCATCACCTGGTAGCAGACCATGTTCAACATTTCAGGCATCACCGGGTTCACCTTACCCGGCATGATCGATGACCCTGGCTGCAGCGCCGGCAGGTTAATCTCAAACCACCCGGTGCGCGGGCCTGACGCCAGCAACCGCAGATCGTTGGCAATCTTTGTGAGATCGACCGCCAGCGTGTTGAGCGCTCCCGAGAGATCGGCAAAGTCAGCCATGCTCTGCATGATCGCCACCAGATCCTGCGCCGGACGCAACGGCTGGCCCGTCAGCGCGCGCAACCGCTGCACCACCAGCCCCTGATACCGCGGATGCGCGTTGAGTCCCGTCCCGACCGCCGTGCCACCGATGTTCAACTCGCACAGCGCCTGCGCCACCTGCCGCAACCGCCGTCTCGACTCCCCCACCATCCGCCCGTATGCCTGGAAATCGCGCCCGAGCATGATCGGCACCGCATCCTGCAAGTGCGTGCGGGCCGACTTGACGACGCGTCGAAACTCACGCCCCTTGCTCAGACACGCCCACTCCAATATCTCCAGCGATCGATCGAGCGACTGCAGCAGATCCAGCGATGCCAGACGAATGCTCGTCGGAATAATATCGTTGGTCGACTGCGCCATATTGACATGGTCGTTGGGATTGACCGATTCGTAGTCGCCGCGCCGCTTCTTGAGCAGCTCCAACGCCCGATTCGCAATCACTTCATTGGCGTTCATGTTGAACGAGGTACCGGCACCGGCTTGATAGACGTCAGCGCGGAACTGATCGTCATACCGACCGTCAATCATCTCCTGTGACGCGACGATGATCGCACGCGCCATCGACGGCTTGAGCAGCCCCAGACGCAGATTGGTCTCGGCAGCAGCCCGCTTGACACGAGCGATCGCGCGGATAAACGCGGGACGACTCCGCAACCCGCTGATCTGAAAATTCTCGATCGCCCTAAGCGTCTGAATGCCGTAGTACACGTCGGCTGGCAACAGCTTTGACCCGAGCGAATCCTGCTCGGTACGCATGCGGGATGACGACTGCGACTTAGGACGAGACGCCATGTGCTGTTGTTCCTCCTGCTGGTGTTGACGACGATGATGCAGCAGCCGCGGCGGCTGGTGGCTTGGGCGCCGGATTGACGGCAGCGCGCGTAGTAACCGCCGAACCGATCATGCCGCCTTCCACCTGCGGCGGCTGCGGAAAGTTGGCTGGATGCTCCACTGTCGGTACAAACCGAAAGATCAGCTCGCCGCGATCCAGCGTCGCCCCCTCATAACCGCCGGTCATCGTCAGGCATTCGGTCGGACAGACCTCCGTGCACAACCCGCAAAACATGCACTTGTACATGTTGATATCAAACTGTATGAGCTTCCGCTTGCCAGCTTCCGACTTCTCATGCTTGATCGTGAAGCAATCCACCGGACAGGCCTTGGCACAGAGATCGCAAGAGATGCACCTCGGCACATCGTTGATCAGCAGCCCACGAAACCGCGGCGGAATCGGCTTCCGCTCGGTCGGATACTGCACGGTAACGGGCGGCTTGAAGAGATACTTCGCCGTCACCGCGAACCCCTTGACGATGCCACCGATTGTGCCGAACAATTGCTTCATCGCTGATTCCTAATTGTGATTCTGTGTTTGTTCCGCGCTTGTTCAGCGCATCGTTCCGCGTAGTTCCGCGACTTCACCGGTCGACATCGCAGAGCACGATATCGATGCTGCCGAGGATCGCAACCAGATCAGCGATGTACGCACCGCGCGAGATCTCGGAGATCACGCTCAAGTTGCAGAAGGACGGGCCTCGGATCTTCATCCGGTACGCCTTCGGATTACCGTCGGCGATGATATAAAACCCAATCTCCCCGCGCGCGCCCTCCGTCCGGACATACATCTCGCCGGCCGCCACCTTGAACCCGCGCGCCAGCTTGGCCCTCGCCTCACCCGTTGCCGGCAACGCAGCCAACGCCTGACGGATGATCTTGCACGACTCCTCCATCTCGCGAATCCGGATATAATACCGATCCCAGCAATCCCCCACTGTCCCCATCCGCCCATCGCCCACCGGCACCGCAAACTGAAACCGCGGGTACACGCCGTACGGCTCGTCGCGTCGCAAATCCCACGAGACGCCCGATGCGCGCAGCATCGGCCCTGAAATCCCGTAGTTTAACGCCAGCTCCTTGGGCAGCACGCCGACATTCGCCGTCCGCTTGACGAAGATTGGATTGAATGTCAGTAGATCGTTGTACTCCCTGATCCGCAGTTCGAAGTAATCGATGAACCGCTTCGCCTTGTCCAGCCAACCGTCCGGCACATCGGCCGACAGCCCGCCGATCCGGATATAGTTGTAGGTCAAACGCTGACCGCAAACCTCCTCGAAGAGGTCAATGATCATCTCCCGCTCGCGGAACGCCCAGAGAAACGGCGTCACCGCGCCCAGGTCGGCGCCGTATGTCCCAAACGATACCAGATGGCTGGCGATCCGGTTCATCTCAGCGATGATCACCCGCAAGTACTCGGCTCGCTCCGGCACCTGAATCCCCGCCAACCGCTCGACCGCCACCGCGTACGCCAGGTTGTAGTTCATGCCCGCCAGGTAGTCGGTCCGGTCAGTGTACGGCGTGAACATCTCATAGGTGACGCTCTCACCAACCTTCTCGGCGCAGCGATGCATATAGCCGATGTGCGGTGTGACCTCTTGCACGACCTCGCCGTCCACGCGCAACACCAACCGCAACACCCCGTGCGTCGATGGATGCTGCGGCCCCATATTCAACACTAATTCTTGCGTTGCTACCTCAGGCATGATACCCCTCGCTGAACCACGCGGAACTCAACGCAGAACATACGCGGAAGAGTTCCGCGCCGTTTCCGCGTATTGGTTCAGCACATGTTCCGCGTTCTTCTCTAGTTCCGCGTTTGTTCCGCGCCCATATCACAGACGCGAGGCGATGGTCCAGACACGCTGCTGTCACACGCCACGCCGTGATACTCCGTCGGGAAGACATAATCTTTCCTCAACGGATGTCCTTCCCAATCATCCGGTAGCAGAATCCGCCGCAGATCCGGATGACCCTGGAAACGGATACCGAAGAGATCGTACGCCTCGCGCTCATGCCAGTTGGCGGCTCCCCAGATGTCAGACACGGAATCGATCGACGGATGCTCCCGAGACAACCGCACCTTGAGCACGATCCGGTGACGATGCTGATGAGAGAAGAGGTGATACACCACCTCGATCCGATCCAGCCAATCCACGCCAGAGAGGCACATCAAATGATCAAACGCCATCTCCGTATCATCCTTGAGCCACTGGCACAGCGATCGGATAGACCCGGCAGGCACAACGAGCGTCGGATCAGCACGATTCAGCTCCGGCTGCGCGGCATCAGCTCCGACGCGCGCTTGGATGCGAGCGGTCACATCAAGAGACGACATGAGTAATAGACGGGTTGGATGATGCGTGCGTCGTGCGGGACGGCTTCTGGCGAATCTTCTCCTGCAGCTTCATGATGCCTTCCATCAGCTGCTCGGGACGCGGCGGACACCCCGGCACATAGACATCGACCGGGACGATCTGATCGACGCCCTTCATGACATGATACCCATACTTGAAGTAGGGGCCGCCGCCGGTCGCGCAACTCCCCATGGCAATGACATACTTCGGATCGGGCATCTGCTCATACAACCGCTGCACCCGCTCCCCCATCTTGTGCGTCACGGTGCCGGCCACAATCATCAAATCCGCCTGCCGCGGGCTGCCGCGGAAGACACCGGCGCCGAACCGATCCAGGTCAAACTTCGACGCCGCCGTGCTCATCATCTCGATGGCGCAGCACGCCAGCCCAAACGCCAACGGCCAGATCGACGACGCCTGCGCCCATCGGAAGAACGCATCCGTCGTAGTCAGAAAGATACTCTCCCCGATCCGCTGCCCTTCTAATTCCGTAACCTGTGTCTGCTCCATGTCATTCAACTCCAGATGCAAGTTACAAGACTCAAGGAAAATCCACCGAGAGAGGGGTTTGTCTTGCGTCTATTTGTTCAGCTCGTCGAGCGTAGCGAGCACTTCCCGGCTGTGTCCGTCCGGCTTGACCTTGGGAAAGATCTTGCTCACCACACCGTTCTTGCCGATCACGAACGTTGTTCGTTCGATCCCCCAGAACGTCCGTCCATACATGCTCTTCTGTTTATAAACACCGTAGCTCTGGGCGACCGTCTTCTCCTCGTCGCTCAACAACAAAAACGGCAGCTGAAACTTCCCGACGAACCGCTGGTGCGATGCCTCGCCGTCGAAACTGACCCCCAGGACCACGGCATTGCGCTGCTCAAACTCCTTGATATCATCCCGAAACGCGCACGCCTCAACCGTACATCCCGGCGTATCGTCCTTCGGGTAGAAGTAAAGCACCACGTGCCGCTTGCCCTTGAACTGATCGAGATCAATCGACTCACCGTTGCTCGCCGACAAACGGAACGTCGGCGCCGGACGACCTTCGGCAATCGCCGCCACCGCCGATCCCCCGGACTGCCCGGCAGAACGTTGCTGTGCGCCGGCCATCAGCTGTACCTCGCCAGAATCTGCTCGACGACGCGCGATTGCGAACCGCTCACAGAAGCCTCGATTACCTGCTGCTGCGCTTCCTCGTAGGTCGTCCGGATCGACTCGTAAAAGACGCCAAGGTGAATCTTGGATGTGTCAATCGCCAGCTCAAATGCCTTCGCGCGATCAGTCACGTTGTGCGACGGATCAATCTCAGCGATCTTCGGAGGAATCTCCTTGTACGTATTGTTGAACACGATGCACGGGCTGATCACATCGATGAACGCAAAGCCTTTATGATCGAACGCGCGCACCATCAGCTCCGTCAACTGCTTCGGACGTCCGGAATAACCGCGTGCGACAAAGGAGATATCGTACGCGACCGCCAGAGCGATCGGGTTCAGCGGCGTCTCGAGATTGCCGTATGGCGTCGAGCCGGTCTTCTGACCAAACAGACTCGTCGGCGAAACCTGCCCCTTCGTCAACCCATAGATCGAGTTGTCCATGACGATGTATGACACCTGCGGATTCCGGCGTGCCATATGCGGGATGTGCCCTCCCCCGATACCGAAGCCGTCGCCGTCACCACCCATCGCGATCACGTTCAAACTTGGATTCGCCAGCTTGACGCCGAGCGCGATCGGCAGCGTCCGCCCATGCACCGTATGGAACCCATACGTGTTGACGTAACCCGGCAGACGGCTCGAACACCCGATGCCGGACACCAGCACGATATCCTTCGGATCCCACATCTTCTGCGCCAGCGCCGCGTACAGGGCGCTAAGCACCCCGAAGTCTCCGCACCCGGGACACCAGACCGGATGGATACCGCTCTTATACGCCTGGGACTGCTGTTGTGTGGACATTGCGACTGACCTCCTCAATCTTGTCGACGATTTCCTTCGGCGAAAACGGCGCGCCGCCGGCCTTCGCCAACGACACGACATCGATATCAAAAAAACCGCGGAGCCACTTGGCAAACTGCCCGTCGTAGTTGAGCTCGGGCACGATCACCTTCTTCACCGTCTTGAGGAACGACCGGATGTCATCCTCCGGCAACGGCGAGATCACCTTGGGATGCAATGCGCCGACACGGATCCCGCGCCGCTGCGCCAGATCCACCGCCTCGCGGATCACCCCCTCGGTCGACCCCCAACCGATCACGGCGACCTCCGGATCGTCGACACCGTACCGCCGCGCCAGCCCCGTCATATGCTTGATCGCATCCAACTTTTTGAACCGCTTGGCCACCATCTTCTGATGATTGGCCGGCTCATGGTTGAGCGCCGCCGCCTCATCATGCTCCAAACCCGACGCCGTGTAGCACGCCCGCATCTCGCCGGGAATCGCCATCGGCGACACAAGCGTCTCGGTCATCCTGTACCGGCGGTATGCCTGCAACTCCTCCACCGTCGGCTTTGCCCGCTCCTCGATCTGCACCTGACTCAGATCCGGGATATTGATTGATGCCTTTCGATGCCCGAGGTACTGATCGGAGAGCACGACGACCGGCACCTGAAACCGTTCCGAAAAGTTGAACGCCCGGATGATCCCGTAGAAACAGTCCTCGACGCTGGAGAGCGCCATGACGATCCGCGGCGCTCCGCCATGCGCGCCGTAGATCGCCAGCCCAAGATCCGACTGCTCCGTCTTCGTCGGCATCCCGGTGCTGGGTCCGCAACGCTGGACATTGACGATCACCGCCGGCAACTCCGTCATCGTCGCCAATCCCAACAACTCGACCATCAGCGAGAACCCCGGCCCCGACGTGGCCGTCATCGCCTTCTTGCCGGCGAACGATGCCCCGAGCACCGCGCCAATGGCGGCGATCTCATCCTCGGTCTGCACCACCGAGCCGCCGAACTTCGGCAGCTCCTTGGCCAGCCACTCCATGATGTCCGATGCCGGCGTGATTGGGTAACCGGCATACACCTTCAGCCCAGCGGCAATCGCCCCGATCGACAACGCCTCGTTGCCTGACACCACCAGCCGCGGCGCCCGCTCGCGCGGCGTGATCTTGATCGCATCCTGCTTGACGATATGCTCGCGAACATGCTCGGCTCCGGCCTTCAGGGCGACGAGGTTCTTCTCCATCGCCTCCGCCCCCTTCTTGCCGTACCGCTGCTTCAACAACTCCTCGAAACGATCCAGCGGAATACCGAACAACTCCGCCACGACGCCGACGAACACGATGTTCTTCGTCAGATTGGAGCCGACCTTCTCCCGCGTAACCGTTGAGATCGGCGCGCCATAGCGAATCCCCTTGAACTCCGCCGGTGGCTCAAACGCATCGGTGTCGTACACCAGAATGCCCGGCGGCTTCAGCTCGGCAACGTGCCGGTCGTACGCTTCCTGGTTGAACGCCACTAGCACATCGATCCCGTCGCCCTGCGACAACAGCATCTCGTCGCTCGCCCGCACCTGATAGACCGCATGTCCACCTTTGATCTCCGCCGGATACGTCCGGAAGGCGTAAATCTCCATGGAGCAACGTGCCAGCGCCTGCGTGATGATATCGCCAGCGCTGATGACGCCCTCACCACCCTCGCCCCCGATCCGAATAATCACATCAATACCGCGCGCCACCTGTGGATACCTCCTTATCAACCCGTGAACAAGTCACGTATCACCGCCTCACGTAAATTCGAGCAACACCGATTCCCGACCTGCGAGCCCCAGCGGCTGCTTTACCAATGGCCCGGCCTGCAACGCCAGCTCTTCTTCCTCATACGTCGGCCGCTCAGCCTGATAGAGCACGCCGATTGGGATGCGCCCATCCCACTCTCCTGCCCTCTGCAACGCCGCCTCCATGTTGGAGGCATCGTGCCCTTCATCTTCCACCTTGTACACCCGTTCCTTGAACCACGGGTAGGTGTTGTGCTTGTTGTACGTCACGCAGGGGCTGAACACATCCAGCAACGCAAACCCCTTGTGCCGAATCCCCTGCTTGATCAGTTCGGTGAGATGATTCACCTCACCTGAGAACCCACGCGCCACAAACGTTCCGCCGGACACCAATGCCAGCGCCAGCGGATTCACCGGGAACTCGATCACCCCGCCTGGCGTGGACTTCGTCTTAGTCCCCTTCTCCGTTGTCGGAGACGCCTGACCGGTCGTCAACCCATACACCTGGTTGTCCATAACAATATAGAGGATGTCGACGTTCCGACGCACCGTGTGGACGAAATGGCCCAACCCGATGCCAAAGCCATCGCCATCGCCGCCGGTGGCGATCACCGTCAAATCATGATTCGCCAGCTTCGCACCCGTCGCAATCGGCAGCGACCGACCGTGGAGACCGTGAAAGCCATAGGTGTTGAGGAAACCCGGCAGATTCGAGGAACAACCGATCCCGGAGACCGCCAGAATATCCTTCGGATTGATATCGAGATCGGCCACCGCCTTCTGCAATGCGTTGAGCACGGCGTAGTCGCCGCAGCCGGGACACCAATCGGGTTTGACCTTCGAACGGTACAACGTAATCTCAGCCATGCCGCAGCATCTCCTTGATCTGTTTGACCACCGGCCCCGGCGTAAATGGCTCGCCGTCGTACTTTACAATCCGGTCGGCAATCCGTACGCCGGTCTCCGATGACAGCAGCCGCGCCAGTTGCGCGGTAAAGTTGCCCTCGATATCAATGAGCCGCTTCGCTTGCCGCAACAGTGTTCCGATGGCGTCCCCCTTCATCGGCCAGAGATGCGTCAGCTCCAGCGTATTGGCGGTAATACCCTCCCCCGCCAACCGCTGGATCACCTCGCGAATAAGGCCATAGGTCGAGCCCCATCCGACCAGCATCACCTGAGCATCCGCCTGCCCCCACATCATCGGATCAGGCAACTCCCCCAGCGCCGTCTCCACCTTCCGCATCCGCTTTTCCATCATGCGGGCGCGCGTGGGCGGATCGGTAAAAACATCGCTGATCAGCACACCGTCCTCGCCATGCTCATCGCTGGCCGCCACGAATATCGTCCCCTCGTGCCCTGGGAATGCGCGCGGCGAAATGCCGGTCGGCGTCACCGCAAATCGTTTGTACTCCCCTTCAACACCGTGCCCGTTGACCAGCTCGCCACGATCGATCGGCACGTTGAGATCCAGACCGTCGATCGTCTCCTGATGCTCCGACAACAAGAGATCGGAGGCAATCATCACCGGACACTGGAAGCGCTCGGCAAGATTGAACGCCTCGGTGGTCAACCGGAAACACTCCTCCACCGTCCGCGGCGCCAGCAGCATCCTCGGGAAATCCCCCTGCGACGCGCCCAACATCTGAAAGAGATCGCCCTGCTCCGTCTTAGTCGGCAATCCCGTCGATGGCCCGCCGCGCTGCGACGAGACGATCACGACCGGCGTCTCCGTCATCCCCGCCATGCCGATCGCCTCCGTCATGAGCGCGAAGCCACCGCCGGACGTCCCCGTCATCGCCCGGACCCCGACATGCCCCGCGCCGATCGCCATGTTGATCGCCGCAATCTCGTCTTCGGCCTGCTTGAGCAGCAGCCCGTACTGCGCCGCATGCGCCGCCAGCCAATGCATGATCGACGATGCCGGCGTCATCGGATACGCCGAATAGAACTTGCACCCTGCCGCCAACGCCCCCAGCGCGATCGCCTGATTACCCGACATCAGCAGTCGCCGCTTGTTCGTCTGCTTGAGCGTGAAGCGCGGCGGCGGGAAATGTTTGGCGGCGTAGTCGTAGCCGGCCTTCGCCGCTGCCAAGTTTTCCTCGATGACCATCTTGCTCTTCCGCGCAAACGTATCCTGAATGACACCAACCAACGTCTCCATCCGGAGATCCATCAGCCGGATCAATGCCCCCAACGCCACCGTATTCTGCAGCAGCAGACTGGACGCCATCGTCGATACCGGCAATCCAAACGCCTGCGCGCCAAGCGCCAATTGCTCCGGCTTCACCTGCACGCGGTCAGCATTAAACAGCACGCCGCCACCGGACACGATGCGGTCGGCATACCGCGCCGCCGTATCGGCATTCAACGCGATCAAGAAATGACAATGGTCATCGCCGTGCGTATACACCTTCTCCTCGCCCACCCGCACATGCATGCAGACATGCCCGCCGCGGATCACCGACTGATAGCTGTTGTACGCCAGCAACTGCAACCCGCTGCGTGAGCAGACCTTGGCGAACGCCTCGCCGGCCGACGCAATCCCGTCACCGGCGCTGCCACCGATCCAGACCTGTACAGTCCGATCGCCAGCCACTGGTACCGGCGGCGCCTGATCTACTCCTGATACAATCGATACGGTCTTCCCCATGAGCTCCTCGCTACCCCCTCATCCACAACACATGACAATGGACCGCATCGCTCGATGCAACCCATTGCACTATGCCATATCCAAGATCACCTCGTCCAACGCGTGATCGGCTGGCACCATCGGATACACTCCGCCCTTGGAGGGGAACTCTCCCCGCCTCAAAAACCTGGCGGGTCACTGCCTCCCCTTGAAGATACCGATCGGCAATTCCAACCCACATAGCTATCCTCACGCCATATCCAGTATCATTTCATCAAGCGCGTGGCCGGCCGGCACCATTGGATACACGTTCTCTTCCTCAATCACCGATACATCGATCACCACACACTTCGGTATCCGAAGCGCCTCCTGAAACTTGGTGCGCACCTCAGACTCCTTTTCAATCCGCATGCCCACCGCTCCATAGGCCTCCGCCAACTTCACGAAGTCCGGATTCTTCAGCCAGCTATGCGAGTAGCGCTTCTGATAGAACAGCTCCTGCCACTGACGCACCATGCCGAGCGATCGATTGTTGATGATCACCACTTTCACCGGCAGGTTATACTCCACAGCTGTCCCCAACTCGAACGCCGTCATCTGGAACGCCCCGTCGCCAACCACCGCAACAACTGGCGTACCCGGACATCCCGCCTGCGCGCCGACGGCTGCCGGAAAGCCGAAGCCCATCGCGCCCAATCCGCCGCTGGTGATGAACGTTCGCGGACGCGTGTAACGATACCACTGCGCCACCCACATCTGATGCTGACCGACGTCGGCTGTCACGATCGCCTCACCCTTGGTCGCGTGCCACAGCTCCTGCAGCACGTACTGGGTGCGCAACCGACCATTGGCTGATGGCGATCCGTAGTGGAGCGCGTACTTCTCCTTCCACTCCGCGATCGTCGCCAGCCACTCCTTCGTCTGCGGCTCACCGGTCGAGCCGTTCAGCTCCGCGTTCAGCTGTTGCAGAATGCGCTTCGCATCCCCCACGATCGGGATGTCCACCTTCACGTTCTTTGAGATACAAGCCGGATCGATATCGATATGGATGATCTTCGCTTTCGGCGCAAACTTCTCGATCTTGCCGGTCACGCGGTCGTCGAACCGCGCCCCCACGGCGATCAACAGATCCGACCCCTGCACCGCGTAGTTGGCGTACGGCGTCCCATGCATACCGAGCATCCAGAGCGACAGCGGATGCGTCTCCGGAAACGATCCCAACCCCATCAACGTCGTCGTGACCGGAATCTGCAGCGCTGTCGCCAGCTTGAACAGCTCCTCGCTCGCATCCGATGCCACCACCCCGCCGCCGACATACAGCACAGGGCATTTCGCCTCGCGCATCGCTTGGATCGCCTTCTTGATCTGATACGGATGGCCGTCGTAGGTCGGCTTGTAGCCGCGGATATTCACCGTCTCTGGATAGGCAAACTCCGTCTTCTCGATCGTTATATTCACCGGTAGATCGATCAGCACCGGCCCCGGACGCCCGGTCGTCGCGATGTGAAACGCCCGCTTGATCGTCGTTGCCAACTGCCGCACATCCTTCACGAGAAAGTTGTGCTTCGTAATCGGCCGGGTGATGCCGGTGACGTCAGCCTCCTGGAACGCGTCGTTGCCGATGAGCCACGTCTTCACCTGTCCCGTGATCGCCACCACCGGCACCGAATCCATATAGGCGGACGCCAACCCGGTCACCAGGTTCGTCGCACCGGGACCGGAGGTGACGATACACACGCCGGGCTTCCCGGTGGCCCGGGCATAGCCGTCGGCCATGTGCGACGCCCCCTGCTCATGCCGCACCAGCATACACTTGACCGGGCAATCATACAGTTGATCGAAGAGTGGCAGATTCGCCCCACCGGGGTAACCGAAGACCAGATCAACCCCTTCCCGCCGTAACGACTCGATTACAATCTGTGCGCCGGTCATCTGCGCCATCTCAATCACCCTCGCCCATCATCAAGCGATTTGCGACTGGCAAAACCGTTCTCCAGCTCATGCCAATGCGCGATAGAGGCCTCACCCTGCTTCCAACACAACCAGACAAGCTCCCCATTCCTCGAATGGTAAAAATCGACGAGCCCCTGATCGAGATCCTTAAGGTAGCAGCCGACCGCCTCGAATTGCTCCACGACCTCGTTAAATTCACCGGCCAACACTCCGAGCTCGGTCATCTCTTTGGCAACCCGCGCGCCCGTACCGCCGCCTTGGCGTTGCGACCCCTCGCTATCGTCGCCACCGACAATCTCCCGCAAGTCTACCTCGACTTGCTTGGCAACGATCCGTTCGCGCAAATCCAGCAGCTGATTGAGGTACCGGTCGACAAGCGGTAGCAACTGGTTCGCCTCATCGATGGTAAATACCTTCACGCTCATCCTGCCGCTCCTCTCATCTCACAATGCATAACGTCCGCCAGCATCGCCATAGCCGCGCGCATCACACACAGGTCTGCGATTGTATCACACGCTCCCAAGCCGTGCCACGCCTTCATGCCGAGCCGCCGGCCAACTCCACCCACGCCATCTGAATCGCTTCGAGTATTCCTTCATTGGACGCCTTGGGATCGTCTCCAAAGCCTTCCAACTGCGCCACCCATCGATGTAAATCGGTAAACCGGACGCTTAGCGGATCGACATCCGGATGCGCCTCTCGCAGCTGTTCCGCAATTTCCTCCGCATCGTGCCAGGTCAACGCCATCGTACAATCTCCATTGCTAATCGGTTAACCTCTCACAGCAAGTTGCATCTCGGTTTCTGAGCGAGGAATCGATCGGCCATGGTCTTCTGGACCTTGCTCAAACACTTCCTTCCTGCTCCGATATTCCTCATCCACCGATGTGCTTCGCCACCAACGTCTCGCGCACGGCATGGTTCATCACCCGCTCCGCCACCGGCTGTGTGGCGCGGTCCAGCGCCTGCATACGCGCCTGAATCAAAGATAGTTCACCCTGCTCCACCGCTTCGCGCAGCAACCGGGCGTGCTCCTCAATCACCCTCCGCTCCGCGTCGCCAATCAACGCCGCCTGCGCCTGCAGCACCTTCTCCGTCGCCTGCACGATACGCATCGCCTCGGTCTTCGCCTCTGCCAACTGCCGCGCCGTGATATCCTCGCGCGCATGACTGATCGATTCGCGAAGCATCCGCTCCACCTCGCTGTCGGTCAGACCGTGGCTCGGCTTCACCTCGATCGCCTGCTCGACGCCGGTCCGCTCTTCCTTCGCCCGCACGCTCAGCAATCCGCTCGCGTCCACGGTGAACGTCACCGCCAACTTGGGAATCCCGGCTGGCAGTGGTGGAATCCCGCGCAGCGTGAACCGCGCCAGACTGCGATTGTCCTTCGCCAACTCCCGCTCTCCCTGCAACACATGGATATCGATCCCCGTCTGTCCATCGGCGAACGTCGTGAAATGCTCGGTGGCGCTGGCTGGCACGGTGGTATTGCGCAGGATCAACTTCTCGGTCACCCCGCCGACCGTCTCAATCCCCAGCGACAGCGGCACCACATCCAGCAACAGCATATCGACAATCCGTCCCGACAAGATGTCGGCCTGCACCGCGGCCCCCATCGCCACCACCTCGTCTGGATTCAGCTCGGAGTGCGGCTGCTGCTCAAAGAGCGTGGCGACGCTCCATTGCACCAGCGGCATACGCGTCGCGCCTCCCACCAAAATCACCTCGTCCACCGATGAAGGCGAGAGTCCGGCATCCTGCAGCGCCTGACGGCACGGCCCCATCGTCCGCTCCACAATCGGCTGTGCCCACGCCTCCAGCTCCGAGCGCATCAGGCGCCGCCGATACACACCGCGCCCCTCCGTCAGCGTTACCGCAATCTCCGCCTCCTGCTCGAACGATAGCCGACACTTCGCCTGCTCCACGGCCGCGCGCAACACCTCAACACACCGCTTCTCCTGCCATGGATCAAACCGATACGCCTCGCGAATCTCCTCAGCCAGCCGCGCCGTCACCGCTTGGTCGATATCGTCTCCACCAAGATGCGTGTCGCCGCTGATCGCCAATACTTCAAACACACCATCGGTCACTTTGAGGATCGAGATGTCGAACGTCCCGCCGCCAAGATCATAGACGGCGATCACGCCTTGCCGCCCGCGGTGCATGCCGTACGCCAACGCCGCCGCCGTCGGCTCGTTGAGCAACCGCAACACCTCGAGCCCGGCGATACGCCCCGCATCCTTCGTTGCCTGACGCTGACTCTCGTTAAAATACGCCGGCACCGTGATCACCACCTGCGTCACCGGCTCGCCCAGGAACGTCTCCGCCTGCACCTTGAGAGTGTTGAGCACGATGGCGGAGATCTCGGGAGGCGTCAGATCACGCCCGCCAACATGAATGCGCACCACATCCCGACAGACATCGGTGATAAGAAACGGGAGATTCGGCAACTCGTCGATGACATCATGATAGCCCTTGCCCATGAGTCGCTTGACTGACCAAACCGTCTGCGTCGGCTGCTCATGACGCAGCCGCTTGGCGGGATTGCCAACGATCACGGAACCGTTCTGGAACGACACAATCGATGGCACAAGGCGATTCCCCTGCGCATCGGCGATAATCTCCGGTCGCCCCTCGCGCATGTACGCGACTAGACTGTTGGTCGTCCCAAGATCAATACCGACTACGCACCCCACCCTGACACCCCGTCGTTCGTTCTTCGTGACACGCCTGAAACTCCGTGAAGCGTGCTGCGTCTCTCGTGAAGCGCTCCCTGACCGCGCTACCGCTTCACCTCAACCAACTACTGGTCGGCGCCAGACTGGCACCGTGAAGCAACAATCACGCTTCACGTACCTGAGATTGCTCACTGCCCGCAGCCAACGCAGCAACGGCTTGCGCCGCATGACCGCGCAGATACCGCAACTGCACCGCCTCCTGCTGCAACTGCTCGAGCAACGTCCGATCCGGTCGCTGACTCCATTCACGTCCCAACTGCGTCAACCGCTCAACACTCCGCTCAGCATCCGCCTGAAGTTGCGTCGCGCACGCCGCCAGTCGCTCCAGCATCTCCAGCGTCCGCTCGCCGCTCTGCGACTCCACCAGCGCCTCCTGCACCTCAAACAGTTGCGCCGCAATCGCCGGTGGCACCCGGTTACCGGCCTGATCCACGCCGAGCCCTTCCTGCTTCAACAGATACTCGGTGCGCTGCACCGGATCAGCGAGCGTCGCGTACGCCACGTTGATGGCCGAGGACTTTTCCAGACTGAGCTCGCGCTCCTCCGACGATCGCATCTGATAGACATCCGGATGACACCGACGACTCAACGCGTAGTAGCTACGCTCTAACATCTGCGGATCGAGATCGAGCCGATGCTCAACACCGAGCAGCGCAAAATAGTCCAGTCCCTGAGGCGTCGGCAGAATCCGCCCGCACCGCTCGCAGAAATGCACCGCCTCCGTGTCCACCCCACATCCGGGGCAGACACGATGCAATCCACGCTCCTGACTCACCGATGCCACCGCTTCCACCCGACCACGCTCCTATCCCTGTTGCTGAAACACGAGGATCGGGCTCTGCTCTTCTCCGTAGAGCAACTGCTTTGCACCGGCTCGCGTCGCATGCGCCGCCACCATCATATATGCCCACATCGGAATCGGCGTCGCCCCACACCCCCTGACAAAGAGTGTCTTCCCTTGATACTGGCTCCAGTCATGCCCGGCAACCGACGCCCGAAAACTCTCTTCCCGGACAATCCCACCATCGAGAAACTGCTCTAACTCTAACCGCGGCATATGTTCACACCTTAGTAAGCAGAAGGCACGAAGCAGAAAGCAGACACCTACTCCCCTTGATCATTCTCTGCTTTCTGCATGTTGCCTTCTAGCAGTTTACGCCGAGAAGGAACTGCCGCAGCCGCAGCTACGCTTGGCGTTCGGATTGTTGAACGTGAAACCAGCACCCGTGAGTCCATCCTTGTAGTCGACCTCAATACCGTCGAGATACAGCAGACTCTTGGCATCGATCAACACCTTGACGCCGTTCTGCTCAAACTCCTGATCGAACTCACCCTTACCAGTATCAAACCCCAGCACGTACGAGAGACCCGAACAGCCGCCCCCCTTCACCCCAACTCGCAGCCCAACACCAGGCCGGGCATCCTTCTCCAACAACCGCTTCACTTCCTGCGTTGCACGCTCCGTCAACGTAACCATGTACCCTCCTTGCTTTTGTCCGTTACCCGCAGTTACTCCCCATACCATCCATCGGCGCTTCGCCCGTCTTACGCGCTCGCCGCAGCCGTTGCAGACTCCGGTTTCGACAGCCCGTGCTTCTTCCGATAGTCCTCGATCGCCGCCTTGATCGCATCCTCCGCCAGCACCGAGCAGTGAATCTTCACGGGCGGCAGATTCAACTCCTTCACGATCTCGACATTCTTGATCTTGAACGCCTCGTCGATCGTCTTCCCCTTCACCCACTCCGTCGCCAAACTGGAACTGGCGATCGCGCTGCCGCAGCCGAACGTCTTGAAGCGCGCATCCTCGATGACGCCCCCTTCGTTGATCTTCAGCTGCAGCTTCATCACATCGCCGCACTCCGGCGCCCCAACAATACCCGTACCGACGTTGGCATCCTTGACATCAAGGCTGCCGACGTTACGTGGATTGTTGTAGTGATCGATGACCTTATCCGAATACGCCATGGCCATCCCCCTCCTTACGTTAAAGCCAACGCAGGACGCATGTCGCGCAACGCACGGATCCCGCTCCCGCGTCGCGATAAGCCTAGTCGACCGCGTCGTACGACCTGCGACTCACGACCTACGACCGCCTTCAATGAACCGCCCATTTGACACTCTTGAGATCGACGCCGGATTTGGCCATCTCGTACAACGGCGACATCTCCCGCAACCGCTTGATCACCTCGACGACACGACCGATCACGTAGTCAACCTCCTCCTCGGTATTGAACCGGCCAAGCCCAAACCGAATCGAGCTGTGCGCGAGATCATCACCCACGCCAAGTGCCTTCAACACGTACGACGGCTCCAGCGTTGATGAGGTGCACGCCGACCCCGAAGACACCGCCACGTCGTTGATCCCCATCAAGATCGACTCCCCCTCCACATACGCGAAGCTGACGTTCAAGTTGCCGGACAGTCGCTGTGTCGGATGCCCGTTGAGATACACATCATCCAGCACCGCCGTGATCCCCTTGTGCAACCTGTCACGCAGCCGTGCCAATCGTCGCCCCTCTTCCACCATCTCCGCTCCAGCGAGCTCACACGCCTTGCCGAAGCCGACGATCCCCGGTGTGTTCAGCGTGCCGGAGCGCATCCCCCGCTCGTGCCCGCCGCCATCCATCTGCGGTGAGAGCCGCACCCGCGGGTTCTGCTTCCGCACGTACAGCGCCGCCACACCCTTCGGCCCGTAGATCTTGTGCGCCGTCAACGACAAGAGATCGATCCCCATCGCTTGCACATCGATCGGCATCTTGCCAATACCCTGCGCCGCATCGACGTGAAACAACACCCCGCGCTCCTTGGCCATCTTGCCAATCTCTGCGACCGGGAAGATCGTGCCGATCTCGTTGTTCGCCGCCATGATCGAGATCAGGATTGTCTTATCGGTGATCGCCGCCTTGAGCTGCTCCAGATCGACCAGCCCCATCTTGTCCACCGGCAGATAGGTGACGCGAAATCTCATCTTCTCCAACCGCTTGCAGGTGTCGAGGATTGCCCGATGCTCTATGACTTGCGTGATGATGTGATCGCCCTTCTCACGATACATCTCGGCGATACCCTTGAGCGCCAGGTTGTTCGACTCCGTCGCCCCGCTGGTAAAGATGATCTCCTTGGGATCAGCGCCGATCAACGCCGCGATCTGCGCGCGCGCCTTGGTGACCCCCGTCTCCGCGTCCCATCCGAACTTGTGGTTGCGCGATGCCGCGTTCCCGAACCGCTCGGTGAAATATGGAGCCATCTCCTGGAAGACGCGCGGGTCCACCGGCGTCGTGGCATGATGATCCATGTAAATCGGCAGCTTGACACTCATTGTTCGCTTCCTCCCCCTCTCACTCAGCACTCACCACGTCACGCGACGGTATGGCTCGAAGCCGTCGCCTCCAATGCCTGAATACGAGCTGTGACAGCACCGGCGATCTGCCGGAACACCGCAGCCACCGCACTCTCCGGGTCGGCGATCACGATCGGCCGCCCCTGATCCGCCTCCGTGCAAATGCGAGGCACGAGCGGCACACTGCCCAGCACCGGCACGCCAAACTGTTCGGCCAGCCGCAGCGCGCCGCCACGGCTGAAAATCTCCGTCTGCTGGTGGCAATGCGAGCACTGAAACGTCTGCATGTTCTCCACCACGCCGAGCACCGGCACATTCACCTTCTGAAACATCGCCACGGCGCGCACCACATCACTCAACGCCACCGCCTGCGGCGTCGTCACCACCACCGCCCCGCTGAGCGGGATCAGCTGCGCCAGCGTCAGCTGCACATCACCCGTGCCCGGTGGCATATCGATCACCAGATAATCCAACGTCCCCCACTCGACATCCCGCAGAAACTGTTGCATCAACGAGTGTAGCATTGGCCCACGCCAGATAATCGGCTGGTCCGGCTTCACAAAGAACGCGGTCGAGATGACCTTCACACCAAACCGCTCCACCGGTATCAACCGCTGCCCACGACTCTCCGGCGTCTCCTGAATACCCATCATCCCAGGCACGTTCGGCCCGTACGCGTCCGCGTCCATCAAACCGACCGACGCCCCAGCTTGCGCCAGCGTCACCGCCAGATTGACGCTCACCGTTGACTTCCCCACGCCACCCTTGCCGCTAGCCACGGCGATCGTATGCTTGACGCCGGGAATCATATCTGATGCCACACACAACTCCTATAGTATAGTCGATCACGACCCAATCTCTCTCACCTACCCCAGAACAGAACCATCGATCATTTCTATGCGTCATAAACCGGAGACGTTCAGTCCGGATTGCGCTGAAAATTTTATGCCGATGGTGCCCTCGCTGCCGCATGAGACAGCGCCAGCTTGGCCTGCATCTCCGGCAATGTCGACCGCACCCGCAGATCAACCATCACCTGCGATTCCTCCTGCAACAACACCTGCAGATTCGCCTCCTGCAATATCTCGTTCATCTTCTCGTACAGCTTCATCCACACCGGTCGCAGCCCGCAGAGATCGATATGCAGACACTGCACCTTCCCCTCCGTGAAGCTGGGACACGCCACTTCAAAGAACTGCTTCTCCAACGAGAAGACGACATCGCGTACCGTGATCTCCACAGGAGGACGCGCCAACGTATAGCCCCCCTTAATCCCGCGCACGCTTTTGATCAGGCCGGTGCGACGTAGCATCTGCAGCAGCTTCTCCACATAATATCGTGGCAGATGCTCATGCTCGGCGATTTCTTGAGCTGAAACAGGGCGTTCAGTACCCTGCTGCGCGATCAACAACATACATCGTAATCCGTACTCGCCCTGTGTTGTAATCCGCATTGTTCGTCACCACCCCGTTCAATACGTCCACTACAAAGGTACAATATCAGACAAACGGTGTCAAGTATCTATAAGAACCAAATAAATATAGACTTATGGCAATACCGAGAGGAAATGACAGGGTATCTAGATAACGCAGAACTAGTGCATCCCTCGCGCCGCCAACCACCGCTCACAATCCAACGCCGCCATACAACCACTACCAGCCGCCGTGACCGCCTGGCGATAATATCGATCCTGCACATCGCCACAAGCAAACACCCCCTCGACCGACGTCTTCGTTGTACCAGGAGTCGTGGTCACATACCCATCCGGTGCCATCTCGATCTGCCCACGAAACACAGCAACATTCGGCTCATGGCCGATCGCGTAGAAGAGGCCGCCACACGCCAGATCGCGCTGCTTGTGGCTGACGACATCCTCCAGCCGAACGCCAGCCACCATCTGCTCCCCCAGCACATCGACCGGAACCGAGTTCCAGACAACTTCGATCTTCGGGTTATCGAAGAGCCGCTGCTGCATGATCTTCGACGCCCGAAGCGCGTCGCGGCGGTGAATCAGATACACCTTGCTGGCGAACTTCGAGAGATAGGTCGACTCCTCGACCGCCGAGTCCCCTCCGCCGAGGACGACGAGCACCTTGTTCCGGAAGATCGGCAGCGCGCCGTCACACACCGCGCAGGCGGAAATCCCGCGGTTCCACAGCCGCTCCTCCGATGGCAACCGCATACGCCGCGCCGTCGCGCCCGTCGCGATAATCACCGCATGCGTCTGCGCCGATCGTTCCGATGAGCTCACCGTAAACGGCTGCTTCGAGAAATCCACCGCCGTCACATCCTCGGTGAAGATCCGCGTTTCAAACCGCAGCGACTGCTCCCGAAACGCCTGCATCAGATCCGGTCCGAGAATCCCTTTGGGAAAGCCGGGGTAGTTTTCGACATCCGTTGTGATCATCAGCTGACCGCCCGGAATCCCGCTGGCAAACTGCCCCTCAAACATGAGCGGCGAGAGATTCGCCCGCGCCGCATAGATCGCCGCCGTGTGTCCCGCCGGCCCCGACCCGATAATCACCACCTTCTCGATATCCGCCATATCATCACCCTTCTCCGTCAAACATACGAACGATGCAACACGATCAACCAAACACGAGAGAACACATGCATTCTAACACGCGCGCCAACCCAAGCGAGCCGCTGATCAACGAGACTCGTAACGCCGCTGCGACTCACGAATCGCCTTGATCGCCGACGCCCGATCTTCCCACCCTTCTATCCCAATCGTCGTTCTTGCAGGTTCCTGTTCGAGCGATCCGCCACAGATCGTTGGCGGAGAGTCGAGAACCTCCCAGATACTTCTCGACTCCGGCACCTCTGGTGCCTCCGCTCGAAGAATACTACTGGCCGTCTTCAGGACGACCGCTTCTCACCACCGGACTGCTCGGCTCTCTCGATCAAAAAGAGCAACACTCGTCCCAAGATAAAGAGCGCAGAACTGCAGAACAACCCCTTCGCTAGAAAGTACGTTGGGATACTGCCCTGTGCGATCTGAGCCAACTTGAAACTCCCCTCATCCCACGTCGCCGCCCATACGCACAACGCCAGCACAACCGCTGACACAATTGGATTCACCACCCGCAAATAGGTTTTCATGATCGCCTTTTTCACATACTGACCCTGACACTCACTGCAAGATACACCTTAGAAACTTGGCTAAGGAATAGTCCTACGTCCTGCCACAAGATGGCTCGTACGCAACATCCAAGAATCAGCTGGCAGCACGCACAGTACAAGCCGCAACAATCTGTAACCAGCCCACCCTGCTAACCTATCTCAGCGAGACAGCACCCGAGATCTCAAGAAGATCAAATAAAACGACATCAACATACCGCTTAACCTGAAGCACCTCTCGCCTACTTGTTTCGAGATGTATAGCTAACGAAGCTCGAGCATAAACCGCTCTCATCACATCACCCACCAGATTCTCAATCAGAGACACCGAATGTTCCGTCGCACTGAGACGGGTTTTGTTCCAGCCTCTCTTTTTCAAAACAAACCGCACTTTCTGCTTCATCGTTGGCTTCTTTTGATCATCCTCATACTTAAAATCACCCTGACTAGTGACATCTGAATCAGGAGCTAGATGATCTAACGTTTCGCGCAGCGCCTCCCGAAATTCAGCAGCGGTTCCTCGATACGAAAGTCGAAGAACACCCCGAAGATCCAACACTCCCTGCCGATAAGATGCAGATGCGGAAGAAATAGATCGATCTAAAGTGTCGATGATTAGCTGCTCAGCCGGGGTTAAGTCTGACAGTTCTCCGCCATTGACCCCTCTTTCTAACTTATGTGATAGAGAAACTACACTGAACTCGGATAGTTCTCGCTTCAATTGGCCAAGCACTCGAACATACGTCTTCCGCCCGTTGTTGCCGTGGGCAAGACGAAGAAGTTCCTGCCACTTTTCGTCGTGATGTTTTAAGGCTCCATCGGAGGTTCCTGGCAAGCACAGAGCATCCCGTACACTTTTAAAGTACCTGGATGCAATTGCAACAATCGCATCCTTTGTCTCTCGATCATTTACGTTGACAGACCGTCCACCTCGGATTCTTTCACGGAATCTATCCAACTCATCGATGAAATTCCTATTCATCGCTTGGCTGAAGAACGAGCTGCCGCTCGGCTTTTTCTCGCCTTTCTATATAATACCGGCCTCGATTTTCGACCTGCACCTCTCGGCATGCTATGAACCACCAAATTATGCCCTACGGCGTTTAGTCGATACTCACCATCACCGGCCGAATCAAAGTAACCAGCGTTCTTCGCATTCGGAAGAGTAACTCGCAGAGTACGAGGCAAACGAAACTCGGCGATCTTGAAATAAGTCTTGATATCTTCTTGATTGATCGTACTCTTTCGTTCCTTTTCTGGCGCTTGATTCTCAAGGAAATGCGCGACAAGTGCTGCCATTTCATTTGCAGAGCGTGGCTTCTTCTGTTCCTTGAGCGTCTTCAGATGAATTGTATCAACCGAGGAGGCAGAAGCTGCTGAAACAGCTACGTTTGATACAGATGCGCCGTCTTTTCTTTCAGCAACTGAGACAGCAAGACGCCTAGTAACGTACTCCAACACACTAGCCCTGGCTTTTTCTGAAAGTGGACTCAACGCAACTAAAACAACTTTTATCGCCTCAATTTCCTGATCTATAGCGTCAGCCATTCTTACCTCCAGAGGTTCTCTTACTAACTGATAACCAATAGACAAACACTTGACAGCTTACTACTTAGAGGGACAGCCTAGCCACTATTGGCTATGACCACTCCAACCCACCGGCGAGCCCGCCAACGACCTCTAGCGGACGAATCGAATTCCCTCCTACGACGCGCGTTTCTTGCCCTTGCCGTAGGTTGGCTTGGGTTCGCGGACGGAGAGGCGAACCTTGTTCGCCAGCAGCCAGACGGCTTTGCCATCCTGCCAGACAGCCAGCGGCAAGCCGCGCAAGCGATGCTCTGCCACCACACCAGCCACCGCTTCTTTGAGCGCCCGCTCCGCCCTACGCCCCTGACGCGATGCCTTCGTCACACGTTTCACCAAGCGCCTCCCCTCTGTTTGCTGATCTGTTCGAATACATCCGGACACACAATCCGCCCCTTGTGAAGCGACCACTCATACACGAGGACTGGATCCGCCGATGAGTTATCGAAAACGGCACAATAATCAGCCGCCGCAAGATAGTGATCGAACAAATTGACCAAGCCCTTGCGGTAGCGACGTCGTACCACCTCCGATGGAACCCGATGACCACCCAACTGCACCCGATCCGCAACCCGCCTCAGTGCTAGATCAACCGTGGGAACCCACAAGAAATAGATGTACACTCGATAACCACTGCTACGCAACCGCGACAACAAACGCAGATGCCCAAGCCCGGATAGCGTCGTTTCAAACGCAAACGTGCTACGTGCAACCGCATGCGCGTTGATCTGCTCCAGAAATAACTTTCCAGAGGTAATCGCTGACGCATCAACATCCAGCGGCGAAAGTCCCCGAGCAATGAAATCGGCATTCACGAAAATCTTACAACGAGCGATACTCGGTAGAAACCGCAGCGCGAAGGTGGTCTTCCCCGCTCCGTTCGGCCCAGCCACCACGTACACAGCAGGATGTTTCTTCATGCTATCGCTTCAATCACCCCTTGAGCAGCATTTGGCAACTGAATTATTTCTCTCTCAACAAATAGAGGCGGTTGTCTTCGACCTTATACAGCATCGGGGCGATGGTGACTTTGGGATATCGCAAGCGGAGTCGCTTGACTTCGCTCAGGACGAAGTCGGTTTCGCTGCCGATCTCAAACATCGCGGAGAAATTCGTGAAGTGTTCTTCGGCGTCCTTCTTCTTCCATCCACCCCGCTTCACCAGCCCCCGGATAAACAATTCTTTCCTGGCCATCAGGTTAACCATGCCGCAATGGTTGTGCCCGATGAGCGCGATGCACGATACGCCGCCAACGGCGATGGCGTAGGACACCTTGAACTCGCTGTAGCGGAGATTGGCTCCACCCGTGCGAATGATGAACGCAAAGTTGTCAGGAATGCGTAGATGCTTTCGGTTATCCATGCACATCCCAATCAAGAGCTGCGCTTGAGCGTATGTGTCGATCGGTCTGCCCAAGTTGTGAAACTCGAGCAACCGCCCTATCGCATTGCGACGATAGGTCACTGGTATGTCCGTCGTCTTGTTAATCGGGATCAGTCGATGCATAGGAGAAACCAGCATGAGCGGCAGGCCCGCCGCCTTTTCCCTAGATTCATGGCCGCCAACCGTCCAACCCTCCGGCGAGCAGCATCAGGCCGCGCTGCCGGACACCTCAGTAAGGGGGAGGCAGCGAGTCCGCCAGCGATTCCCTGTCGGACGAGCGCTGGAAGGGGGATATCCCAGCGGCGCGACCTCCGCAAGAGCGCGGATGGGATGGTGATCCCCCCTCCAAAAAGATCTGGGGTGGGCGACGGGACTCGAACCCGCGGCCGCAAGATCCACAATCTTGTGCTCTAACCAACTGAGCTACGCCCACCAAGAGCGATACGTAAGCTTAAAACAATCTGCGCCGATATGCAACCGTTGCCATACGGCGAACACCGAGCGGATGACCCTACTGCAGAATCCCTTCTAGCTGCTTGCGAATACGATCCACGGCGTCCGGGGTGGACTCAGACGATCCTTGACCCGCGTTACCGGCTGTTCCGTCTGCCCCTTCCTTCTTCGACGCCTGGTCCAACCCGGTCATCACCGCCTGCTCAAGCGCCTTGCGCATGAAGTCGCCACTGAGCTGCATCTGCCAGGTCTGCGGCTGATCCAGCTGTCCGGTCACATCGAGATCAAGCGCCACCTCGCCGCCGGACGCCATACCGCTGAGCATCGAGGAGAAGAAATCACCGCCCGATGTCGCACCGGACACCAACGCCACCTCATGCCCGCGCAGCTCGCAACGCGCCTTCAGCTGATTCCGCTCCGCTGTGGCACTCACGCCGGCATCCAATATCCCCTGCTGCACCAGACGCGATGCCTGCGCGCCGAGATACGGCAGCGCCGTGGCGATGTCGAGCCCGCTCAACCGCACCTGCGCTTCCAGATTGCGATCAGGATACTCGTACCACCCGCGCCCGCTGAGCCGACCGGGCGCTCCGACCGACTCGATCCGCGCGTCCAGCGATGCATCAATCTTCACAGCCGACAGCCCTCGCGGCGCTGCCGCCACGCGCAACGACAGATCGCGCAGCTGAATCGTCACTGGATCGCCGACGACCGCACGATCGATCCACCGAATCGTCCCCCGCTGCACCACCAGCCGGATCGCCGGAGGCAGCGAAGATGACGGCTGCCCTGCCTCCCCGCCGGCTGTCGGCTGTATCGCTGATGCCGGAAGCAAGTCGGAGCAATTCAACTGCCCGCCTGGCAATCGCTCGAGCGTCACGCTCGGTTCGGTGAGCACCACCTCATGTAGCACGACGCGCCCCGCCAGTAGCGACGTCACACTCGGCATCACACTAATCTCCCGCGCCGCCAAGAAGAGCTCCTGCTGCCGCGGCGCCGCTTCGAAGACTTTGAAGTCAGTGATCACCAGCCGTAGCGGGAACCGCACGCCGATGGAACCGACGAACGACTCCCGATGCAACTGCTGCTGAATCTGCGTGGCGATCAGATCCTTCGCCTTGAACAACGCAATGACATAGCCCGCCACACCCAGCAGCAGAACGACGATCAGAACGCCCAACATCCATCCGAAGAATTTCTTCATCCGTTCACCCTAAACAAGTCGGCACTAGCATTGAATCCCCCCTACTAAGAACACGACATCCCATCATCCAAGAGGATTCGGCGTCCGCCAAAGCTCGGTAGCGGATCGGGCACCCGCCCCTCCTAAGGAAGTCGCCGCTCCCACAAGGTCGGGGCTCCCTTCGAATCCTCCTTGGGGCCCCACGTCCTGCCTCACTACCCCAAGTTCCTTCTTCAATTCTGCTACGAGCTATTCACAAACAACAGTTTCATGCCCCAAGGAGGATTCGAACCTCCGACAACCTGCTTAGAAGGCAGGTGCTCTATCCACCTGAGCTATTGGGGCGGGCTGGGACACCTGGATTCATTCAACACCGTCCACAGTCGAGGGAAATCACTGCCCCTCGGAACTTGAGTCACGACTCCTTTAGCATACTCCTATACCTACCCGTACCCGACATGCGACATGCGACATGCGACATGCGACTGAAGTCAAGCCAGGGCGGCAGGATTCACCGCCTCCACCCTCGCTATCGCTCGGGTTCAGGTCGGGCACCCGCACCTCCCGAGGTTCGTCGTCGCTCTTATTTATCGCGACTCCCTGAACAGAGTCGGTGCTCCCCTCGAATCCTGCCACAGCGCGTCAAACATCGGGGCGGCAGGATTCGAACCTGCGACCTTCTGGTCCCAAACCAGACGCTCTACCAAGCTGAGCCACGCCCCGTTAACTGCGGACGGAGGATGCTCGGATAAATCGGACGCCAGACGTGAGCAGTGAGCAAAGCCAATTTGCAGACGTACGGCATACGCCTACAAACTACCCAGTTGCCTATCCACGCCTTACGTCTGGCGCTCGTCCCGTACATCCTGCATCCGTTTCTCGACGAGAAAGGTGAGCCGATTCTAACAACGTCATACTCAAAAGTCAATGTAAGCACGGATGTTGCGTGCGTTGCGCGCGCATCATGGTTGGAGTACAATGCGCATCGCTATGCGGCGTTTCTCACGTCCAATCCTCATCGCCTTGGGCATTTTCTTCGTCGTGCTGATCGGCACCATCATCGGCGCGATCTGGTATCTCAACGCCGCCTGGCTCCCCACGCACGGCAAGCCACAGCTGGAAGCCGCCCTCTCGCAGGCCACCGGCAAAGGCGTACACATCGATTCACTCCAGTACCTGCCGTTCCGAGGCCTCGTAGCCAACCAGCTGGTGGTAACCAACTCCCCTGAGCCGTTGATCACCGCCACTGAGGCGGAGCTCAACCTGGCGCTCGGCCCGCTGCTCCTGTCGCGCACCGCCGTCTTCAAAACGCGCCTGGTGCTCGATCTGGGAGAGCCGGTCCGCATCAGCGCCGAAGGATCGTACCACCTCGAGCAACACACGTTCACGGCACACATCGAGACCGAGCGGCTGCCGCTTGCGCTGGTAGGACAGCTCGCTCAACTCCCAAGCGATATCGCCATCTCCGGCGGCACCGGACAGCTGACCGCCGACGTCAAGCTCGGTAGCGATCAACGTTTACAAGCCACAGGCCGTCTGACACTCAAGAAAGCGCGTATCGTGTGGCGCGGCATCGAGCTTGCGGCTGACGGGACCATCGATCCGACGATTGCGTACGGCCCGCTCGGTGGCGCCACGCCCGGCACACTTGAGTACACGGCAACCGTCACGATCAACCGCATCAATACCTCCAACATCCCAACCATCGGCACGCTCACTGACATCACCGGCTCCCTCGCCGTGACGCCGACAGCGGTCACCATCCAGAAACTCACAGGGAAGGTCGCCCAGCTCCCATGGTCGCTGGCAGGTGCGGTCGCGCTAGGCAAAGAACCGGCTATCGATCTGACGCTGAACGCAGACCTCGACCTGGCGCGCGACGCGGCACTGGTGCCGTCGCCACACAACCAACGCGTGACGCCGCTCCGGCCCACGGGACGCGCCCAACTCTCCGCCGTCCTGCAAGGCCCCTTGTCGCAGCAGCATCGTCTTCTCCATCACCTCCGCGTGACGCTGAGCGACGTCACAGCCGACCTCTCGTCACTTATGCCGGGCGCCGCAGCACCCCTGACGCGCCTCAACGGGATCATCGAATACACTGATCAACGTATCACGCTGCAATCGCTCACCGGGCAGTTAGGTGAAGCGCCGATCTCTCTGAAGGGCACGATTGCGCACGCGCCGACACTCGCGATCCAGCGCCTCCACATCGAAACCGACCTCGACCTCGCGCGCGATCTCCGACTGCTGCCTGCCGCACAACAGCAACAGCTGGCCGCATGGCAACCACGCGGCACCGCCCACCTCGTCGCTGAACTCCAGGGACCACTGTCAAGCACCCGACCGCTCGATCTGGTACGCGAAGCAACGGTATCACTCAAGGATTTCTCGGCGCAAGTCGCCCAGCTCCCCGTTCCCCTGAACGCACTCAGCAACACCGCCGCCACCATCCGCTACGCCAACCAGCAACTGGCCGTCGATGCATCGGGACGCGCCGGTGAGCAACCGTTCACCCTGCGCGGCTCAGCGTCAGATGTACCAACCACCCCGCACATCACCATCGACCTTGATGCCGGACTCCTCACCACCCATGCCGAGTCGACGATCGACCTGCAGCATCAGTTGATCCAGATCGCAGCGCTCACCGGTCTCTGGGGCAAGTCCCGCTACGCGCTCCAGGGCGAGATCTCCGACTTCCGCAATCCGCGATTCAACCTGTACGACAGCGATGTGGAGCTCGACTGGAACAATCTCGCCGATCATCTCCCCATGCTCCAAACGCTCGTCACGCAACATCAAATCACCGGCGTCACGCGTCACACCGCCGTGCTGGAAGGCAGCGTGCGCGACTGGACCAGCTGGCAGGGCACGGTGAAATCGTCCGCCCAGCGCCTGACAGTGCGCGGCGTCGTACTCGAAGGCGTGTTCGTCGACACGCGTCTGCAAGATGGCACCATCCAGATTCCGACCATGCGCACCGCAATCGCCAACGGCGCGGTGGAAGGGTCACTTGCCATTGATGGACGCCGGTCGACCATGCCGTTCCGGCTGGCACTCCAAGCAGCCAACGTCGACTTGGGGCCGCTCCTCCGCCAGATCAATCCCAAACAAGAGAAGGCCCACGCGTCAGGACTCGCCACCGGCACGCTCGAGCTCGAAGGTGAGTGGACGCAGCAAAAGAGCTACCGGGGCCGTGGCGCCATAGCCATCAGAGGTGGGAAACTGTTCGAGAAATCGCTGCTGGGACCGCTCGCCGATCTGCTGCAACAGCCAGCGCTGTCACACATCACGTTTCACCAGGCAGAGGGTACCTTCGCGATCGCCAACCGGAGAGTGGCTACCGAAGACCTGCGTCTCACGAGCATCGATCCCGCCACCGATTTGCCTCAAGCCCAGGCCCACATCACCGGATCTGTCGGCTTTAATCAAACGCTCGATCTGAACATCACGCTCCGACTGTCAGACCAGCTCACGCAAGCCGACTCCGCCTTCGGAACAATTGCTAGCGTGCTCGGCGGCGTGTCGTCAATCGTCCCCTACCATATCGGCGGGACCATCAGCAAACCAGACCCCAAAATCCTCAGGGGGCCCGTCACAAACCAGATTCAAGACCTCTTACATGGGGTGTTTGGCGGTGGAGATAGGTAAGCAGGAAACGTCGCGCCTGCGCCATAGCACGTGCGCGATGACTGATGCGATGTTTGACGGTGACGCCCAGCTCTCCGAACGTCTTGCCGTACCGCGGGAGAAGGAAGAGTGGGTCGTAGCCGAATCCGTAGCGCCCAGCCAGCTGCTCAGCCACAATTCCTTCGCACTCTCCCCTCACCAGCGTCAGCAAACCGTGCGGCACGGCGATCGCGACGCAGCAAACGAACCGCGCCTGCCGCCGTGACCGCGGCACCCGCGCGAGCGCTCGCAGCAGCTTGGCGTTGTTGGCCGCATCGGTGGCTCGCTCACCGGCGTAACGCGCCGAGAACACACCGGGCGCGCCACCCAGATGATCAACTGACAATCCGGAATCATCGGCCAACACCAGAGCGCCGGTCGCCTCTGCCGCATGCATCGCCTTTAGCACCGCATTCGACTCAAACGTCCGGCCAACCTCTTCCGGCGACGGCACGTCCGGGAACTCATCGAGCGACCGAATACGCACGCCGGGCAAGCGGCCGAGCAACTCGACCAGCTCCCGCCGCTTCGCTCGATTTCTCGTCGCAAGGACTAGCTCGATGGAAGACATTAGATCGACACGACTTTTGACATTCGACCTACGACTAAGACGTCAGCCCTGCTTTAGTCAAAAGTCAAAGGTCCATGGTCGCAGGTCGCTCCTAAACAGTTACCGCCGCGTCTGCTCGGGATAGTACGTGGCGCACGTTTCATCGGTCTCCCAAACCGAAGCCTGCACCACACGACACCCACTGCGCTTGAGCGACCGCGCCACCTGCTCCGCGATAAACATGGCGATACGCTCAGCGGACGGGTTGCGACGCCGAAACTCCGGCATCTCGTTGAGATAGCGATGCTCCAGTTTGGCCAGCGTTTCCCGCAACCACTTCTGAACATCCAGAAAGTCGACCGCCATATCCCACCGATCAAGCCGCTGCGCCGCGATCACCACCTCTACCTTCCAGTTGTGACCATGCAACGGCTCCCACTCGCCGTTCGGCAAGCGAAGACGATGCGCCCCGCTGAACGTGCCGAGGACCGTTATGTCGAAGCGGGTAGCTCGCCGACTCGTTCGACCCATGGCACCGGACGCCCCAGAAACCGCGCCGCCAGTCGCATGACGCGCTGCGGCTCGTCGCTGACGTAAAACTGACATTGACTCGTCTCCCGATCGCTCACCGCCAGATGCCGCACCGCCAACAAGTTGGCTACCTCGTTCGCCGTCTGCACCGCGGAGTCGATCAAATGCACGCTGCGCCCCATGACGCGGGCGATCACACCCTTGAGCAACGGGTAGTGCGTGCAGCCGAGGATCAACGTATCCACCTTCCGCCGGATCAGCGGCGCCAGATAACGCCGAGCCACCGCCTCCGTCACCTCATCGCTCGTCCACCCCTCCTCCGCCAGCGGCACGAAGAGCGAGCACTCCCGACCGAAGACACGGATGCGACGATCGAGACGGTTGATCGCATGCTCGTATGCTTGGCTGGCGATGGTGGACGGCGTCCCGATAACGCCGATACGACCGTTGCGCGTGGCCCACACAGCCGCCTGCGATCCCGGCTCGATCACCCCGATGATCGGCAGCGCCACGCGCCGCTGCAGCGTCGGCAGCGCCAGACTCGACGCCGTGTTGCACGCCACCACGATCACCTTGATATGGAAGCGCTGCAAGAACGCCACATCCTGGAGGGAAAACTGAATGATCGTCTCACGGGATTTGGTACCGTACGGCACGCGGGCGGTATCGCCGAAATAAACGATATCCTCCTGCGGCAAGCGCCTGAGCAATGCCCGCACCACCGTCAACCCACCTATCCCTGAATCAAATACCCCGATCGGCTGATCGATCAATTTGAGAACCCGTTCGTCCGCTCGTACTCCGCTTTATACCCCAGAATACCCTCGGCTAGCGTGCGCGCCAGCTGTTGCCGGTACGTCGGCTTGCGCAGCAACGCCTCTTCCCGACGATTGGAGACAAAACCGAGCTCCACCAGCACCGACGGCATCCGCGTCCCCTTCAGCACATGGAACCGCGCACTCTTGATGCCGCGGCTGTGCAACCCCATCCGACGCGCCGCCGCCGACAGCGTTTCCCCCAACTTCACCGCTTCCACACGATTCTCCGTATACGTCATATCCCACAGAATCGCATCAAGCGTCCGGGATGATTCATCGACCGTGCCGGCGGCGTACGCGAATGGAACATTCTCCGCCACCTCCAGCGCCCTGGCACTGTCATCAATCGCCTCCGAAAGATAATACACCTCGAAGCCGGATGCCGCCTGGGATCGCGAGCTGTTCGCATGAATGCTGACGAAGCAATCGGCTGAGGCGGCGTTGGCCATCTGCGAACGCGTCGGCAACGGCACGAACCGATCATCCGAGCGCGTCAGCACGACGCGCACACCGCGCGCCTGCAGGATCGAGGCTAGCCGCCGAGCGACATCCAGCGTCACCACTTTTTCCCGCAGCCCGTGGCGACCGATCGCACCCGGATCTTTTCCCCCGTGACCGGCATCGATGACAATCGTCCGGATCCGATAACGATCCGACCCGGCGCTCGGCGCCCCTGCAGCAGACGCCGTCGACACGCTCAACCGCGCCGCCACCTCCTCCGGCACCCAGACGACGCCCTGACGTAACACCACCGGCACTGAGAGCACCCGCCAGTGATCCCCAACCATCATCTGCCGACTGTCAGCCAGCAACCGCAGCTCTCCGCCTTGTAGATTGATGGTCGCCACCAACGTATACGGATCCCACTCCCAGGCGTAGCGCTGCCGATCGCACAACACCGGTAACGCCTGATACAGCACCGAGCCGATACGCATCGCACCGGGAGCTGTAGCAACCGGCAGCGCGCCTCCCGAAGAGGAAGTCGCTGCGCAACCGCCAAGCCCTCCGCTCAACAGCAGCACCCATACCCCCGATACACCGAAGAACCACTTGAGAGAAATCAGGAAGGTACTCAACGGTGGGACAATCTGATGATGTCTACACGTTTCACTAAACACCTACCACGCAAGTTCTTCGTCGCGCCATAACGATAGAAACGATCGGGTATCGTGCAATCCATCCAGCATCTTCCACCTGAGATACCCACATTCCTGCGTCATTTCACGTTAGGTGAAATGACGAATGCAACCCCAGGGAAAGACACCCAACACTAATTGGTCAGCAAATTAATGTTGGGTGGAAGGGGGATAGGAAAATCCCCCTTCCAAACTCGGTACAACCTCCAACTTTCTGTACAAATGATGGTGGAGGCGGGCGGAATTGAACCGCCGTCCCATAAGGAGCAACGCATGAGCTCCTACGTGCGTAGCCGATCTTTTGGTCTCGCGACGCTGATCTCCGATCGGCAGGATACCGACGCCGCCAGCCCCTGTAACCGACTTCGCCAACGGCCCCAGAGACACGAGCCACCGACTATCCTGCTCATGACGCCCGACCCGAACCGGCAGGCCGGATCGGCGGACGGGCTACTTCGTTAGAAGTAGCGCTTTACCGGACTGCCAACGCAGCGACTGGCGTTGCATTAATCAACCCCAGCAGCTGGTCAACAGTCTCGAACTTTGACGCCACGTTGTCTAAGTTGGCGTTTGATTTGTGCCAGGTGTTTTACGAGGCCTCCTGACAACCTCGGCACGCAACTCGATGCGCACCACCTCAGGTCGAACCCTATCGCCCCCGTGCAATGCGCGTCGCCCTGGCGATCTCGCGAGCCGCTTCACGCTTGCGGATCGTCGCCCGCTTGTCGTACTCCTGCCTGCCGCGCGCGACCGCCAGTTCCACCTTGGCGATGTTCCGCTTGAAATAGATCTTGAGCGGAACGATCGTCAAACTCTTCTGAGTCACTTTCCCGATCAACGAACGAATCTGATGACGATGCAACAGCAGCTTGCGTTTGCGCAACGGATCAATCGGCTCGTGCGCTGCCGGATACGGGCTGATCTGCACGTGATACAGAAACAGCTCACCATCCTCGACGCGCGCAAAGCTATCTTGTAATGTCACTTGCGCCGCCCGCAACGACTTGACCTCGGCGCCCTTCAGCGCAATCCCCGCCTCAACCGTCTCGAGGATCGTGTAGTCGTGGAACGCGCGCCGATTACTTGCAACGATTTGCTCCGTCACCGTCGTCGATACTGTAGCATAGCCCCCATTGGAAAGCAAGATAACCCCTGTTAAGCCAGTGAGTTGCAGGTTAGACCCAGCTACAAGCCGCAAGCTACAAGGAAAGCTGACCAAACCTATCCCGCTACTAGAACACTCTTTGAATCCGCCTTGTCGCAGTTGCTTGCAGTTGCAATTTGCGAATGTCATTTTAGCAATTACTTGCAACTTGAAGCTTGTGGCTTGTAGCTGGCTTCCTCACCGGCGGCGCAGCACCGTCACCATCCGCCACGACTGGCTTGGCACGTGGTACGGCTGCTCCAGATCAAACCCGGCGAACTGCTCCACCAACTCAAAATCCTTGAGGCGATGGCAGAATGCCGTCCACTCTGCCACGAGGAAGAACCGCGTAGTCACACGCCCTCCATCAATACACGTGCGCCGCTCATCCTGTCGCACCTCAAACGCCAGCTCATCCTCAAAGGTGCGGCGCGTCCAGTCGAGCGACTCCGGATGCTGCCGGTACGCGACCTGCACCGTCACCTCGTCCACGGTCTGTTCCCAATCGTACGACTCGCGCCCGATGCGCCGCTCATCGTTCGGCATCCAGCAATCGACAACATAGAGACCGCCAGGCGCAACGCACCGCGCCACCGTCGTGAAGTGATCCGCCAGCTCCTCATCCGTCACGGCGTAGCGCAACGTATCCATCAGACAGAACGCCGCATCGAACATCCCGCTCAATCCCAGCCGCCGCAGATCGCCGCAGAAGAAACGCACCGGCAGCCGCAACGATGCCGCGCGTTCCCGAGCAAACCGCACCATCGCCTCATTAACGTCACAACCGACGCCGTGATAACCGCGTCTCGCCAATGCCATCAGATGACGCCCGGAGCCGCAGCCGATGTCCACCACACGCCGCACCGAACGCCGGGCGTCGCGGGCAAACACCGCCGTCAGGAAATCACACTCCTGTTCGGTGTTCCAACGATACCCGATGTCGTACCACTCGGGAAAGTCGTACACCCGGTGTCCATTCGACATGTCGAATCCCCAATCGCACCATGGCGGCATCCACGATCGCCGCCAGCATCCCGTCCAACCCCACGCCAATCATCTCACCCAACAACCCAAACGTGTCATCGGGCGCCATCGATGGCAATGGATTCACTTCGAGAACATGCGGTACCCCGCGGCCATCCAGCCGGATGTCAACGCGCGCCATATCGCAGCACCCAAGCACCCGGCACGCTCTCCCGGCGGACAAAGCCACCGCTGCCGTCTGCGCCTCATTCAGCGTCACCGTATCAAACAACAAGCGGCATCCTGACGCGTAATCCGACGCATCAAAGAGATGACATGCCAGCCCAGTGGGGCGATCCCGCTGCCGCTCGACTGGCGGCATCACCACCTCACACGATGGGCCCACCACCGCCACCGTGTACTCCGGCCCATCGATCCATTCCTCGACCAACGCTGGCTGTTGGTATGTCTCGATGATCCACTGTGCCCGCCGCCTGCTCGCCCCGACGTCACGCGCTACAGACTCCTCGCCCATTCCCATGCCCGATCCTTCCCACCGCGGCTTCACCACCACCGGATACCGCAACACGTCCCATGGCGCATCATCCAGCGCTCGGGCCACGCAGAACCCGTTCGGCACCTCGATCCCCACCGACCGAAACAACCGCTTCGCCACCCATTTGTCCAGCGCCGCCCCCAATGCCGTCGCATCAGAACCGACATACGGTACACCGGCAAACTCCAGCACGATCGGCACCTCCGACTCGCGATTGCGCCCCCGCCACCCTTCAGAAAGATTTAACACAAGGTCAACGCCGTGACGCGCGCGTTGATCGAGCAGTGCGCGCACGTTACCGATCATCCGCACAGTCATGCCGCCCGCCCGTAACGCCGCCGCCACCGCCTCAATCCGCTCCGCCGGATCACACTCAGCCGCAGCATCCAGTGGATCGCCTGGTCGCACCGGATATTCCGATTTCAGATCATAGGTGATACCAACCGCCAGCGGCACTGCGCTACCTCCCCAGCAACCCGGAGAACGCCAGAAAACACGGCAACGTGATAACGCTCGCCAAATACGTCACCACCATCCCCTGTGCAATCAGCAGCTCCTGTGGTGCGTGATACCGACGCGCGATGATCGCCAGCGATGTGGCCGGCGGCACCGCCGCCTCGAGCACCAACACAAACGCCACCAGTCGATCCACTGGCACGTAACGCAACCCCACCAGGATCACGCACGGCATCATGATCAACTTCGCCACTGTCAGTCGCGTCAACACCCCCCACGACACCGCCCGACACACAGCCAGCTCCCCCAGAATACCGCCCAGCACCAGCATCACCATCGGGATCGCACAATCGCCCAACCAACGCATCGGCTGCAACACCGCGTCTGGAATATACCGATCCCATCCAACTGCCACGAGCGCGAGCGCGACGATTGTCGCGATCAACGGCGGCGTCAAACATTCCGTCCAGTCAGCTCCCTGACCGCGATGCCCGATCAGCAACCAGACGCCCAATGACCACATCATCGGCCCAAAACCGAGAATGAAGAGAAAAATCAGGGTGTACGCTTGCCGGGCTTCCGCTGCAGGAAGCAGCGCTGCAGCAATCGGCAACGGCAGATAGCCGGCGTTCGGAAACCCGACGAGCGCCGCAAACGCTCGACGTTCCGGCACCGGCAATCCACGGCTGAACGCCCATCCCACCGCCAAGCCGATCGCCGACATCCCGACAAAGAGCAACGGCAGACTCCACCAACCGCCGTACGATGTGAACGGCTCCCGCTTGACCAAGCTGACCACCGCCAGCGCCGGCAACGCGACATCGATCGACAGCCGCGTCAACGCGCCGATCACCTCCGTCGTGAACCAACCACGCCGCTGCAGCCAGAATCCGATCGCCACCAAGGCAAACACTTGCCCCATCGCCACCGCTGCCACGCGAGCTGATTCCAACATACCCTGCATCGTCACTCTCCGCCGATCGTTACCATCACCACAACATCATACAGCAGTAGCCCAGCGCGCGAGAATCTCTGCCGCCCTTGTCTACCGCCGCGAACATGCTATGGTTTTCTTAAGACTATTACACGCGACACAAGAACAACTTAAGTACACGACACACCAAAAGGCTGAACACAGGAGGCTCACCATGAGATATCAGACAGTACTCATTCATCTACTGCTCATCAGCATCATGCTGATGACGGGTATGTCCACAGCCGCCGCCGAGAACGGTCCCGGCAACAAGTTGGAGCGAGGGCTGATCAACTGCTTCACCGGATGGATCGAGATTCCCAAACACGCCATGCACATGAAAGATGAAGCTGGCAACCCGGTCTCCGGCGTCATCTATGGTACGTTGCAAGGCACCGGCCAGGCCGTCACCCGCACCAGCTACGGCATGCTGGACACCTTTACATTCTTTGTACCTGACTACGACCGTCCGGCCATGAAGGTCGAATACGCCTGGTCTGACTGGCACCGTGAGCAGGAACCAGCGTATGCTCAAGCCAGCGATCCCCGCTGGGCACGCCATTGACACCGCACGAGTGATTGCATACCATAGCGAGGCCTGTTGATCGGTCTGCAACACGCTCGTGCCGAAGTGGCGGAACCGGCAGACGCGCTACGTTCAGGGCGTAGTGAGGGTAACCTCATGAGAGTTCAAATCTCTCCTTCGGCACCATTCCCCAAATATCTTCGTCGCGCTGCGTTCATACGCTCCACAGAGCACCGCGCAAGAAATCTGGAGGACAATCGCGGCGTCTCTCCTCGGCACCATCACACCAGTGTAAGATGTAGCGTGTCAGGTGCGAAAACCCTGTACAAGGAACTCCCTCATACACCCACCTCTTAGAAGGAGTTAATACGATCGATGAGCTGGCGCAGACGACCGAACGAGGATCGGTTGAAGCGGAACACCACACGCGGCAAATCGACTAGATCATTGTCCTCTACTTCATCCGGCAACGGCCCCGACCGGTGGAACTCACCCGATGCCAAGATGTCGCGGAACTCGCGTGACAACGTCTTCATCAATGCAATCGAAAGCGGCGTCATCAAGCGAATGACCGTCTCATCACCAACATACCGGATGGAGTGATAGCGCGAGTAGAACGCGACGACTGCATCGCACGCCGCCTCTGGCGACGTCACCACACGATAGAGCGACCGATCCTCCTTGGAAATCATGCCGCTATCACAAAGCTGCCGTTCGAAGAACCGCAGCATCGTCTTCCAGTAGCTACCACCAGGCACATCCACCAGCACGATGGGACGCGGCTCAGACTTTCCGGTCTGCACGAGTGTCAATGACTCAAATCCTTCATCCAACGTCCCGAATCCGCCAGGGAACAACATGGTGGCGTGTGATTCCTTGAGAAAGATGAGCTTGCGCGAGAAGAAATACTTGAAGTGCATGAGCTTGGGATCTTTGGCGATAATGGGATTAGCCTCCTGCTCGAACGGCAGGCGAATGTTCACTCCGAAACTGGCTTCTGATCCAGCCCCCTCGTGGCCAGCCTGCATGATGCCGCTGGCAGCTCCCGTGATCACCAGCCAACCGGCATCGCGCAGCAGGCGCGCCGTCCGCACCGCCTGTCGATAGTGCGGGTCCTCGCGTGGCGTGCGGGCCGATCCGAAGATCGCCACTTTGCGCACATGTCTGTACGGCCGGAAGATTTTGAAGGCGTGGCGCAACTCTTTCAACGCTGAATTCAGAATCTTGAGATCGCCGGTCGTGGTCTGATCGACGCCAAGCTGATAGACCGACTCGACCATCTCCGTCAGCAGTCGTCGATCCAGCGGATCAGAAACATGCCCCAAGAGCTCGGTCGCATGTTGCACCGCCTCACGAACGCGCTGCTCGATGGGGATGTCGCGTCGTCGAGAACGGCGGGGTGCCGGAGGAGCCGGCGATGTCACGGTGTTCCATCCGATGACGGCTGGTCGGCAGCTGTCGGCGCTGACGCTTCATTGCTCACGGAAGCGGATGCAGGTGCGCCATGTGACCGATCCAGATATCTCCGCACGCCGCCAAGCACGACGTTGAGAGAAGGAATCACGTTGTCACGAACCTGGCGGGCGAAGTGATTGATCGGCAACCGGCTCATCGTATTGACCAGATACACCTGCTCCATCGGCTCGGCGAACTGCCGCTCCCACAACAGCTGATCGGAATCCATCGGCTTGAGCTGGCACCGGATCGACGTCAAGTAGGTAGCCGTGGTCGGATACCCTCCCTGCACGACACACTCCATCCGCCGTACTTCGCAGAACAGTCGGTACGTCGGCGCCACAGACCCTGCGGCGCCAGCAGGCACCGCCTCAACACCCATCGCCCGCAACCGCTGTATCGCAATCTGCTGAAGCACCGATGTAGTTGGCGTCTCATCGGTCGGACTTTCCTCCGCCTCCTCTGAACTATCCGACTCGTCGGATACCCACGTCACCGGCTCCACCGCCACCACCGCGCCGGACACCACCGGCTGCTCAGCATACGCCTCTCGCTTGATCTCATCCAGCCACGGAGATGACGGCCACGATACGGGAAACCGATGCACCGCAGTCGTGCGCTGGCACCCTACCCCAACCACCATGCCCACCAAACCAACGAAGACCACGCGCCGAATACCGATCATCCAGCCGATCATGGCTATGCTTTCTCCTTCTTCGACTCGACCAGCATCATCGGATAGCTGCGGATCAACTCGTTGTTGATCAATACCTCCACCCAGTACCGCCCCTGCGTGGCAAACGTGACGTTGTTAAACTCCGAGACCACCGTGTGGTGCGCATCGAGATCGTTCAGGGCAAACGTCACCTCAGGACTCTCCACCAGCGGTGTATTGTCATGCGCCGACACGACGCGCGTGCGCTGCACAAACTCCCCCGTCCCCTTGCACCAGCGGTTCGCCACGAAGAGCCGCGGATGCACGGCGGGAAACTTGCGGGCATGAATGATCTCGAACAACCCCAGAAGCATGAACTTCCCGTTGTCCTCGCGACGCACATCGTCGCAGAGCACCGAGAACTGTAGATCCGGCTTGATCATCGTGTCCGTCATAACGTTGACACCATCCAGGTGGAGTGCACTACGACCGCGTGCCGACGTTGTCTGCCGCCAGCGCCGCTTCGATCTTCGCCACCTGCTCCTTTGGCTGCACCTTCCAGAACCGCGGTTGATATGTTGCCCAATGAGCTAACACCGACTCCGCGCGCGGACTACCGGTGAGCTCCAAATGCCGACGCACCATGGAACGCACCAGCTCCACATCATCCTCCGTCTGCAGCCGCTGGATCGTCACCAGTTGTGGATTGTACCGCTGCGGAAAATCGTCGGCCTCATCCAGCACATACGCAACGCCACCAGTCATCCCAGCACCAAAGTTACGTCCCGCCTCACCGAGAACAACCACCACACCACCGGTCATGTACTCGCAACCATGGTCGCCGACACCCTCCACCACCGCCCGACCGCCGCTGTTGCGCACGCAGAATCGCTCTCCCGCGCGGCCTGCCGCATAGAGTGCACCGCCGGTCGCTCCGTACATCACGGTATTGCCGATGATTACATGCTCATGCCAGACAAACGTCAACTCCGATGGCGGACGAACCACCAGCTCACCACCGTTGATCCCCTTGCCCACGTAATCGTTCGCCTCTCCCGTCAGCACCAACCGCACACCGCGAATGTTGAACGCCCCGAAACTCTGCCCGGCACTCCCGGCCAGCTGTATTTCGATCGTGCCCTCGGGCAGACCGGTGTCACCGTAACGTTGCGCAATCACCCCGGACAGTTTGGCTCCGACCGTTCGGTGAATATTCTGAATCGGGTACGACAGCCGCACCGACGTCCCCTGCTCGATCGCTGCCGTGGCGTCGGCAATGATCTGATCATCTAACACCACGTCATGATGCCAGTCGTTGCGCTCCTGACGGCACCGGCGCGGGCTCTTCCCGGACGGATCGACCTGCGTCAAAATCCGATGCAACCGCAACCGCTGCGCCTTCGGCAACGCCACATCCTCTCGCGCCTGCAACAGCTCCACGCACCCGATGATCTCATCGAGACTGCGCGCCCCGAGCGACGCCAGGAGATGACGTACCTCCTCCGCGATATATCTGAAAAACGCGACCACCGCCTCCGGCGTACCTGTGAACTTGGCGCGCAGTTTCGGATCCTGCGTTGCCACCCCGACCGGACACGTGTTGAGGTGGCATTGGCGCGCCATCACACACCCCTCCACCACCAGCGCCGCCGTACCGAAACCATACTCCTCAGCTCCCAGCAGCGCAGCGATCACCACGTCGCGCCCGGTCTTCATACCGCCGTCCGTCCTCAACTTCACCCGCCCCCGCAGATCGTTGAGCATCAACACCTGCTGCGTCTCCGAGAGTCCAAGCTCCCACGCGCTGCCGGCGTTCTTGATCGACGAGAGCGGCGACGCCCCCGTTCCCCCATCATGCCCGCTGATCAGGATCAAGTCGGCGTGCGCCTTGGCCACACCAGCGGCGATCGTTCCCACGCCCGCCTCAGCCACCAGCTTGACCGATACCCTAGCGCCCGGATTAATATGCTTGAGGTCGTAGATGAGCTGCGCCAGATCCTCGATGCTGTAGATATCGTGGTGCGGCGGCGGCGAGATCAGCGTTACGCCCTCAACGGTATGGCGGATCCTCGCGATCTCAGCAGAAACCTTGTATCCAGGCAACTGTCCTCCCTCGCCTGGCTTGGAGCCCTGCGCCATCTTGATCTCTAACTCCCGCGCCGACATCAAGTACGCCGGCGTGACGCCGAACCGCCCCGATGCCACCTGCTTGATCGCGCTACACATCGAGTCGCCGTTCAGCAACGGCTTGTACCGCTCCGGATCTTCCCCGCCCTCGCCGCTCCCGCTCTTGGCACCGATCCGATTCATCGCGATCGCCAGCGTCCTGTGCGCCTCGCGGCTGAGCGCCCCATGCGAAATGCTCGCCGTGGCGAACCGCTTCATAATCGACTCGACCGGCTCCACTTCCTCGACCGGTACCGGCTGTGCCGGTTTGAACACCAGCAGATCCCGCAGCGTCACCGGCTCCCGCGTGTTCACCAGCTGCGCATAGCGCACATAGGCATCCGCATTCGCTTTGCGCGTCGCCTCATGCAGCGACTTGATGACATCCGGATTGAAGGCGTGATACTCCCCCTCTCGCCGAAACCGATAAAACCCGCCGACATCCATCGCTGGCGTTCCCTCTGATGGAAACGCCACCGCATGCCACCGCAAGACGTCCGCCGCAATATCCTCATAGCCGATGCCGCTGACGTTCGACGCCGTCCCCGTAAAGCATTCCTCCACCAACGACTCATGCAGACCGATCGCCTCGAAGATCTGCGCCCCGTGATAGCTGGTCACGGTGGAAATTCCCATCTTCGACATGATCTTGAGCAACCCCTGCTCGATCGCCTTCCGATAATTCGTCAACGCCTTCTCAACCGGCAGCTCCGTGATCTCTCCCGAAGCGACCAGACCTTCCACCGACTCCAGCGCCAGATACGGATTGACCGCCGTCGCTCCATAACCGATGAGCGCAGCGAAATGATGGATCTCGCGCGGCTCACCACTCTCCAGGATCAACGACGCCTTCATCCGCTGTCCCCGATGGATCAAATGATGATGCACCGCACCGACCGCCAGCAGCGCCGGGATATGCGCGCGCCCGTGATCCACGCCGCGGTCGCTCAGCACCAACAGATGTGCTCCCTGCGCGATCGCACGACTCGCCTCCTCGCAGAGACGGCGCACGGCCGTGGCTAGCGCCACCTCTCCCCGTCGCGCATCGAAGAGTGTTGATAACATCGCCGCCTTGTACAATGGATCAGATAGACCCCGTAACCGCTCCAACTCTTCATTCATCAACACAGGGCTCTGCAGCTGCACCAGATGCGCATGCTGCGGCGTCTCCTCAAACATGCTGTGGCGAACGCCGAGATAGCAGTTGAGCGACATCACCAGCTCCTCGCGGATCGGATCAATCGGCGGATTGGTCACCTGCGCGAAGAGTTGTTTGAAGTACGTATAGAGGAGACGCGGACGACGCGACAGCACGGCGAGCGGAATGTCATCGCCCATGGAATAGACCGGATCTTTGGCATCGGTTGCCATCGGCTTGAGGATCATTGCCACATCTTCCGATGTGTACCCAAACGCCACCTGCTGCTGAATCAAACGCGACAACCGTTCCGGAGATCCCTGGCCATTGGCCGGGACGGTCTCAGTGTCCGACTCCAGACGCATCAGCTGCTTCGACAACCACGCACCGTACGGCTGCCGCTTCACAACCACGGCCTTGATCTCATCGTCAGCAAGGAATCGCCGTCGCACCGTATCGACCGCGATCATCCGACCGGGCCCCAACCGCCCCTTGATGGCGATGCGCGACGGCTCGATCTCCAGCACCCCAACCTCGGATGCCATGATGACCAGCCCGTCTTTCGTCACGATGTACCGGGCGGGACGTAACCCGTTGCGATCCAGCGTCGCACCGATCACGCGCCCATCGGTGAACGCGAGCGCTGCCGGCCCATCCCACGGCTCCATGAGACAGGCGTGATACTCGTAGAACGCCTTCCGCTCCGGATCCATCGCCGGCATGTTCTCCCACGCCTCGGGCACCGTCATCATCATGCCATGCAGCACATCGCGCCCCGACATGACGATCGCTTCCAGCACATTGTCGAGACTGGCGGAATCACTCCCCCCGGCCTGCACGATCGGCTTCAGCTCATCGATCTGCGCGCCCCACAGCTCCGAATGCAGCTCCGGCTCCCGCGCCCGCATCCAGTTGCGATTCCCCTGCAGCGTATTGATCTCGCCGTTGTGCCCCAGCATCCGGAACGGCTGCGCCAGATACCAGTTCGGAAACGTGTTGGTGCTGTAGCGCTGGTGGAACAGCGCGATCGAGGTCTCAAACAACGGATCCTGCAGGTCAAGGTAGAACCGACGCAACTGCGGCGCCACGAACAATCCCTTGTAGACCACCGTCTGGGAGGAAAATGAAGGAATGTAGCAGTCGTCGATCCGCTCTTGCAGCAAACGCTGCTCGATCCGCTTGCGCACCAGATACAGTAACCGCTCGTACGCCTCCGGCACGACCGACTCAGGACGTCCGACCAACAGCTGCTCGATCGTCGGCATCGTCGCCGCCGCCTTGTCGCCCAGCACCGATGCATCGAGCGGCACGCGACGCCACCCCAGCAACCGCACGCCGCTGCGCTGAATAACCTCATCGATCAAGCGGCGACATCGCTCAGCCGCCGACGCCTCTTGCGGCAGAAAGAGCATCCCGACCCCCAGGTCGTCGGGCGACTGCACCCGCTGCTTCAGCTTGGCAAGTTCCCGCTCAAAGAGACGCGCCGGGATCTGCGTCAGAATCCCCGCCCCGTCGCCCGTCTTGGCATCGGCATCCACGGCGCCGCGGTGGGTGAGATTGACCGCCGCCTGAATCCCCATTTCGAGGATGGCATGGCTCCGCTCTCCGGAAATGTTGGCGACAAACCCGACGCCGCACGCATCGTGCTCAAAGCGCGGATCGTACAACCCAATTCCACCCAGCGGAACACCCTGCCCCGACCGATCTTGTGCTTGTCGCTGCTGTCGTTTCATCGCATCCAACCTTCAGAACCCATGACTGGCAAACGTGTTAGTGTAACATAGCCCGACGACGCTTCACAACACGAAAGTCCTCGCTGGTGAAGAGGCTGCGCAACCGGCAGCCGAGTGCCGACAAGCGCTCGCGGCCACCCTCCCCGCGATCCACAATCGTCAGCGCCTCATCCACCCGGTAACCGCACGCGCGCAGCGCCACGATTGCCCGCTCCAGCGATCCTCCGGTGGTCGTCACATCCTCCACCGCCAGCACCCGAGCTCCCGCCAGCAGCTGCGGCCCCTCCACCTGACGACCGGCACCATGTTCCTTCGCCTCCTTGCGAACGATCAACGCCATCAGCGGCTTCCGGCGCGCAAAACTGAGCGCCGCCATCGCGCCGACGATCGGATCGGCCCCCAGCGTTGGACCCCCGACAGCATCAAACCGCTCCCTGCGAATGAGATCGAGAAAGAGCGTGGCCACCAGCCAGCTACCGTCCGGACGCAACGTCACCATCTTAGCGTTGACGTAATACTCGCTCGACTTTCCGGACGAAAGGCGCACCGCACCTTCCCGATAAGCATGCTGCTTCAACAAACGCAATAGCCGACTCCGCAGTCGCCCGCCAACGATCTGGCTGCGGCTCTTCGAGGAAGCCGCACCAGACGCTCTTCTTCGCTTCTCCGAAGCTCCGAAGGAGCGGAGGCGAGCTTTAGCGCTCCGAGCTAAGGGTACCACCAATCGCCCAGTTCTCTTTCTGTACGTCCCGGTAGACAATCTGTACCGCCTCCGGCGAAACGCCTGCCACCTCGACGAAATCGTTGGTGATCCGCTTCGCCAATTCCACCTTCTGCTGCTTGCTCCGACCTGCATACCACTCAATAAACACGACCGGCATCGCTTTCCCCCGTCATCGCTCTATAATTCGTCCGTCCACCGTACCCCTGCCTTCCCTTCCCTCTTCGCCCGCGTCATTCCGATGGGGTCAGGCACCTCCGGCGCCAGACCCCATGACGACAGTAAAACCCCCATCCTTCGCGCAAACGCTTCATGTTCCGGCCGTCTCCTGTTGCGTGGCACGTACAAACTGCTGTAGCTTCTGATACGCAGCACCACCATCGATCAACTCGGCAGCCCGTTTGACACCAGCTGACAAGTCTGACGCCACACCAGCCGCCCACAGCGCCGCCGCACCGTTCAATACGAGAAAATCCCGTCGAGCGCCCCGCTCCTCACCGCGCAACATCGCCGCTATCACGCGGGCGTTGAAGACACTGTCGCCTCCCACCAACTCCCTTACATCCGCGCGCGCCATTCCTACATCCTCCGGCGCGATCGCACCGCAACGAATCGCCCCCGACTCATCAAGCAACGCAAACATCGTCGAGCCCGACAACGAACACTCGTCGATCCCCCCGCTGCCCGATTCCGTACGGCCATGCACCACCAACGCCCGCCGACGCCCCAGCAACCGCAACACTTCAGCCATCGGCTCGACCCACTGTTCATCATACACACCGACCAGCTGGACGGCGACCGGCGCCGGATTGGTCAGCGGCCCCAGCAAGTTGAAGATCGTCTTATGTGGCAGCTGCTTCCGCACCGGCTGCACATACCTGGTTGCCGGATGGAACCGCGGGGCAAAGAGAAACCCGAAGCTGGCCTGCTCAATGCAACGCTCAACAGCCTGCGGCCCCAGATCAACACGGGCGCCGAGCGCCTCCAACACATCCGCGCTACCGCACGCAGAGGTCAGCGCCCGATTGCCATGCTTAGCTACCGGTACCCCCGCTGCAGCCAATACCAGCGCCGCCGCCGTAGACGCATTCACCGTCCTCGACGCGTCGCCCCCCGTCCCGCACGTATCACCGATCGCACCTGATACCTTCGGCCGCACCGGTGTCGCCGCCGCTCGCATCGTCAACGCGAACGCCGCAATCTCCTCGACCGTCTCCCCCTTCCGATGCAAGCCGGAGAGCAGTGCCGCGATTTCCTCCGGCGGCACGGCGCCGGTCATCAGCATCCGCACCAATCCCACCGCCTGCTCGACCGTCAGCGCGCCACCAACCTGCGCCACGGCAATCATCGGCGCCAGTGTAATGCGCGACGGTAACGGCCCTGCCAGCAATCCCTCGACACGCGAGACGAACGCAGTGGAGGAGCGACCTATCGACGAGGCATTACAAGAGGGCTTCGATGTCGCGCTCAAAGACGCTTTTATCCTGATAGCCGACATACTTCTTCACGATCCGACCCTGCCGATCGATGACGAACGTTGTCGGGATTCCGCGAATACCCCCGTAGTCACCGGCCACCCGCGCATCGGCCATCACCAGCGGATAGTTGATCCCCTGCTCCTGAGCAAACGACCGAACGACCTGGGGACCGCCTTGATCCACCGAAATACCGATGACGGTGAGACCACGATCGCCATAGCGCTGCTGCAGCTCAACGAAGTGCGGGATCTCCTCACGACACGGTGGGCACCAAGTCGCCCAAAAATCCACAATCACCACGCGCCCCTGATAATCCGACAACTTGACCGTCTCACCATCCAGGCTGGTCAACGCAAATTCCGGCGCCGCCTGAACGACCTGCGCCTCCTCCGCACGACCACATGCCTGACTAACCAGCATCATACTGGTAAGCCACACCGCCATCACCGCTAGACGACTCAGCGACCGCCCCATCACGCCACCTCGCTCTCCGCCACCGTCCGACGCCGCCTCGACGGGGACATCGCACTCCCCTGCCGCAGGAGCCGCCACCGTTTCCACGCCAGCACCCGGTCGATCATCAGAATCCCATCCAGATGGTCGATCTCATGTTGAATGATCCGCGCCTCCAACCGCTCGGCGGCAAACGCCACCGGACGCCCCTCAGGCGTCAACGCCCGCACGTCGATCGACGATGCTCGCCGCACCTCAACCTCCACCCCCGGCAAGCTCAAGCACCCCTCATCCCCCATGACCGATCCACACCTCCGGACGATGATCGGATTCACCAATGCCTGCCGCGGACGATCCTTCTGGCAGACCGATGGATCAAACACCAGCACGCGCAAGGAGACGCCCACCTGTGGCGCAGCCAGACCGACCCCGTCGCCCGCGTCCATCATCAGAAACATCGCATTGATCAACGCGCGAATCTCGTCCGTGACAGCGTCCACCGGCGCGGCACGCCGCCGCAGCACCGGATCAGGGTACGTTCGTATCGTCAGTGTGGTCGGAACCTTCATGAGACACCATTGATCCACGTTTTCAGCCAGAACAAACTACCAACCTGAGGTACCAGCCAATATCGAGGTGCTCAAGTACCTACGTGCCAGCCAGTCGGTCGGTGCCATCCGAAAGCACTCTTCGCTATGACCAACACTGGGCACAGAGACACTCGCGCACATAAGCACATGCGCACACGGGCATGGGTTTCAAATAAACAGCGTCGTCTCCGCCTGCCCCATCAACCTGACGATCGTTGGCAATCCCACGACATCGTCCACCTGAGACTTCAACGCTTCGTGCTGAACATTCAGAAACTGCAGCGACGCGCTGCACGCATAAATCTTGAGCAACCCGAGCTCCCGCCCCTGCTGCAGCATCTCCGTCACCTGCGGCGCTTTGAGCTGCGCCATCCGCTGGAACGTCTCACGCTCCCACGCGCCATATTCGCCAGACTCATCCCGCTCATCCAGACGCCCCTCGGCAAACTTCTTGAGGCTCCAGAACAGGAGGAACAACATCACTTCCTTGCCCATGGCAACAGCGGTCAGCGCGATCGCCGAGGCCTGATAGATCCGATCGTACGCGCCGCTGTGCAGCACGATCGCAACTTTCTTCCGTTCAACCGGAGCGATCGTCGACACGCCCTATACTCCTGATGCAGCGGGTGGCGCAGCCGACGGCTTGCCGGCAGCCACCGGCGCAACCTGGCGTGCCGGAATCATCGAGATCGCCCCCCACGGGCAAAAGCTAACGCAAATCCGGCAGCCGATGCACCGCTCATCGACAATGGTGCACGTCGCCTGCAACGTGTCATACACAGGCCCTGGCACCCGATCGATGCAATCGACCGGACATACCGCCACACACACCTGGCATCCGGTGCAACAATCGCTCTCAATAAACGCCTTCTGACGCGCCTTCTTTGCTGCGTCACTCGGAACCGTTCCCGTCGCCATTGCTTACTCCTATGGATCATTCTGGCTTCCAGCCGTCAGCATTCAGCTACCAGCGGCAACGCACAACGCAATCTCCGAATCATGTCGTTGCAGCTGACAGCTGATCGCTATCAGCCCTTGATCACCCCGATCGGCCGCATGCGACAAACTCGCTGCGACAGCCCGGCCCGATGCACGACATCGACCACTTCGTTCACATCCTTGTAGGCGTACGGCGCTTCTTCAGCCAACAACCCCTTACCGCGCGCCATGACGATGATCCCCTGTTCCTCTAGCTGCCGGGACAGCCCCCGCGCCCGATCATCCCGCTGTGCACTCGAGCGCGACATCAACCGACCCGCCCCGTGACAGGTCGTGCCAAATGTCTCGGTCAACGCCCCTTCACCTCCCACCAACAGATACGAGTAGCGCCCCATGTCACCCGGGATGATCACCGGCTGACCGACCGATCGATAATCATCCGGCAAGCTCAGGTGCCCAGCCGGAAACGCCCGCGTCGCCCCCTTGCGATGCACGCACAACCGTTTCCGCTTCCCGCTGCCGTTGACCGGATACTCCTCAAACTTGGCGATGTTGTGCGCGACGTCGTACACCAGGCTCAATCCCAACGATCGCCACGCCACTTGGAACACCGTCTCAAACGCTTCGCGTGCTTGATGCATCAGACACTGGCGATTCGCCCACGCATAATTGGCGGCGCAGCGCATCGCCCCGAGATACCGCTTCGCCTCCGGCGATGTGACCGGTGCGCATGCCAGCTGCCGATCCGGCACCTCGATGCCGTACTTCCGCAGCGCCTCGCCCATCACCCGCAGGAAATCCTCGCAGACTTGATACCCAAAGCCGCGCGAGCCGGAGTGAATCATCAGCGTCACCTGACCTGCTGATAAACCGAACGCTGCCGCCAGGCGCGCATCGTAGACCTGATCGACGATCTGCACTTCGAGAAAGTGATTGCCGGAGCCGAGCGTTCCGAGCTGATCGTGCCCGCGGTCAAACGCCCGATCCGACACAGCATCCGGATCCGCACCGTCGATCGCCCCACGTTCCTCGGTATGAGCGATGTCCTCGGGCACACCGCGCCCCTGCGCCACCACCCACTGCGCCCCCTCCAGCAGCACGGCGTTCCGCTTCCCCCGCTCGATCCGTACGCTGCCGGTCGACCCCACTCCGCTCGGAATCTTGTGAAAGAGCGCCGTCACTAGCTCGCGCAAGCGCGGCCGCACATCATGCTCAAAGAGATTCGTCTTGACCAACCTGACGCCGCAATTGATGTCAAACCCGATGCCGCCCGGCGAGATCACACCGCCCGCATCAGGATCGGTCGCGCAGACACCGCCGATCGGAAAACCGTAGCCCCAGTGAATGTCCGGCATCCCGAGCGAATGTCGAACGATCCCCGGCAGTGTCGCGACGTTTGCTACCTGCTCGAGCGCCTGATCGAGCTGGATCGACTGCAGCAGCTTCTCGCTGGCGAAGATCAACCCCGGCACTCGCATCCCACGCTTGTACGTCTCCGGGATGCGCCAGCGACATTCGTCTACCCGCTCCAGCGAGCCCGTCCACGTCGCTTTCATCACCAACCTCAAATGCGTGCCTGAGTACCCATGTTCCTCACGCTAGGTGTTGGTCTTTTTTGTGCTCATATACATCAACGGACTTGAGTACCCCAGCACGTAGGCACGGGTTTGCATTTACGGAGCTTCACGCTTCTCGGGCTGTCCGACTCACCCGACGATGACGGCTGTGCGATTCCGTCTGAGTTGGATCGCCCTCGTCGCGCTGCTCCACCAAAGCCTGAATCAACGTCGCCATGAATGCGGGAAGGTCTTCCGGCTTGCGGGAAGTAATGAGATTTCGATCGCGCACGACTTCTTCATCAACGTACCGCGCACCGGCATTCACCACGTCATCCTTGATCGCGAAGAAACAGGTAGCCGTCTTGCCTCGCAACACATCGGCGGAACAGAGCAGCCATGCCCCATGACAGATCGACGCGATCAACCGACCGCGTGCATTGACCTGGCGGACGAAATCGACCATGTCCGGATAACGACGTAGGATATCCGGCGCATACCCGCCCGGCACCACGATCGCGTCAAACTGCTCCACCTTCACCTTAGTCACCGGCATATCCTCTAGCACTTCGTAGCCTGTCTTGCTCTTGTAGCTCCTAGCGCGACCGGTACCGACCGTCACCACCCTCGCGCCCGCCTCCCGCAACCGCAGCAGCGGATACCAAACCTCCAAATCCTGATAGAGATCCTCCACCAACACCGCCACCGTCTTCCCTGTCAACTGTGACATCGTTCATTCCTCCGAAATACCCGTGCCCAAGTACTTAAGTACCTAATGTACCTTTGTTCTTACGTAGGCACTCAGGCACGCAAACACATGGACACGATTTATCAATCCCGAATGAACCCCAGAAACTCAGAGCGCGACTTGGCGTCCGTCCGGAAACAGCCCAGCATAGAGCTGGTGATCATCTTAGCATTCTGCTTTTGCACGCCTCGCATCATCATGCAGAGATGTTGCGCCTCCATCACCACCGCCACGCCGAGCGGGCGGATCCGATCGTGAATAGCCTCAGCGATCTCCGTCGTCAAATTCTCCTGCACCTGCAGCCGACGCGAAAACATCTCCACCAGCTTCGGAATCTTGCTGATGCCGACGATCCGACCATTCGGCACATACGCCACATGACACTTTCCGAAGAACGGCAGGAGGTGATGCTCGCACAAGCTGTAAAACGCGATATCCCTCACCACCACCATTTCATCGCTGCGAGCAGCGAAGATCGCGCCGTTGAGCAAGCGCTCCGCATCCTGACGGTACCCGCTGGTCAGGAAGCCGAGCGAGCCCTGTACCCGTAACGGCGTGCGACGCAGCCCCTCCCGCTCCGGATCCTCGCCCAACAGAGTCAGCAACTCCCGCACCAACTGCTGAATCCTCGCGTTATGGGACTCAGCAGACGCAGAGTCGCTACCGTTGGCCGGGGATGCTCGACGCCGCCTCGCCACCGCTTCCGCACCTACCATCATGACCACCTCTCTAACGCTGAGACTGTCACCGCTCCCACTCTTGCAGCAAACGCACTAAAAGCCGCACGCCGGAGCCTGTCGCACCGCGCGGCACATACGGACGCTCGTCGTCCGCCCATGCCGTCCCAGCGATATCGAGATGTGCCCACGGCGTCCCATCCACGAACTTCTGCAAAAAGCAGGCAGCGGTAATGGCGCCGGCACCCGACCGATCGCCGATCTGCCGAATGTCCGCTACCTCACTCTTGATCCGCTCGTGATAATCCTCCCAAACCGGCAGCCGCCACGCACGCTCCCACGTCGCTTCACCAGCCCGCGAGACCCGATCCGCCAGCGATTGATCGTTGCTGAACAACCCCATCGCGGCATTTCCCAGTGCGACGACGCATGCACTGGTCAGTGTCGCCAGATCGATCATCGCTGCTGGCTTGTACTGGCGCCGCGCATAGGCGAGCGTATCGGCCAGCGTCATCCGCCCCTCGGCATCGGTATTGAGCACCTCGACGGTCTTGCCGGAGTACATCCGAATGATATCGCCGGGCCGATAGGCCGTTCCGCTCGGCAGATTCTCGCAGAACGCGATGATGCCAACGACGTTCACCGGCAGACGCAACAACGCCGCAGCACGCAACGCCCCCATCACCGCACACCCGCCCGACTTGTCGTACTTCATCTGATCCATCTTCTCGCCCGGCTTGATGCTGATCCCACCAGAGTCGAACGTAATCCCCTTGCCGATCAGCGCCAGCGTTGGATGCTTGGGACCGCCCTTCCGATGCTCCAGCACCACGAGCCGCGGCGGATGCACGCTCCCCTGACCGACAGCAACCACACCGCCCATCCCCATCCGCTCAATCTGCCGATGATCATAGACGCGACACCGCAGACCGACGCGGCGTGCCTCCTCCTGCACCATGGCCGCGATCGTCTCCGGATAGGCATCGTTACTCGGGAGATTGGCCAGGTCACGCGCCAGACAGGTCGACTCCGCCACGATCTGCGCCGCCCGCACCGCCTTTGACGCCGCCGCCAGCGACATCCGCTCGCGCACCAGGATCACCAACTCCTGCAACTCCGGCTTCTCATTCGGATCGGGCGACTTGTATCGTTTGAACCGATACGTCGCCAACACCGCCGCCTCGGCGATCGCCGCCGCCTGATCCGACTTCGAGAATCGACGCTCCGCCTCCACCGGCAACTCGACCACCAGGCGCTTGATCCCAAGATGACGCGCCGCCTTAGCCGCCACACCGGCTGCCTGCCGCACCCGCTCCAACGTCACCTCTTCCGCCTTGCCCAATCCCACCAACAACACCCGCTTGGCCGACAACCGCCCCTGCGTAAAGAACGATGAGAGCTGATTTGGCCGCCCGTCAAACGCCTGCACCTCAGCGAGCTTTGCCACCGCTGAACGCCGATACTTACCAGCATCCTGCGTGATTCCAATCACCAACGCCTCAACTGCTGCGTGCTCCGCAGCCCCTTCCCTCACAACAATCTTCATCGTATACAATCTCCCGCTTGACATCATTCCTTGAACGTACGCCACGGATATCCATCTGAACACTTGCTGCATCCAAACCACCAGCTTGCGATCGACCGAGTATCACATGTCAAATAAAGGAAGTCAAGTATAGGCAGGACTTGGAGTTAAGGCAGAACAGGTGCAGCGCGAAGCGTGATTCGTAAAGCGTCAGAAGCTACAAAAAACCCACACCCTTGAGATCCAACCCTTTCGTTCATGCTCCGTGACCAGCGAACAACGAATGCTGCGAGACACGCTTCACGAGGTACGCTTCACGTTCGTCAAAATCATTCGTGAATACTCCACAGGCCGCGCTGTTCCTGACGCGCCTCCCGAGCCAGATCGCGGAACAACTCCGCATGCTTGACGTTTGGCGGAATAGTCAACGGGACCGCATACCCCTGACGCACCAACTCAGCGTTCACAAAGAGCTCCCCCACATACACATAGGTGAGAAGACGCCCATATCGATCGTGCGACTGGACATCCTGCTCAAGACGCACCGCCTTTCCCTCCACCAGCCGACGATTGAATGCGGTCGCCTCTTCGGCGTACGGCTCCGGCTTTTTCACCCATCCCCCTTGCCGGTTGCGCTGCCTGACCTCCGGCGTATCGACACCGATGTAACGCACCTTTCGCCCATCGCTCAACTCAACCGTATCGCCATCGATCACGCGCTGCACGATGGTCGTATCGCTCGATGGCGACGAGATGACGCAACCAGCTAGGAGGGTTCCTGTGCACAGCCAGGCAACAACGCCCAATAGATAAACCCAACGCCACCTCGCCATCTGCGCCCGACGCATCATCGATGACGCAGAACCTTGGCGAGACAGAAACCGCTGAGCACCAACAACACCGTCCACGATGTCACCAGCATCACCCATCCACCAACCGTCATGACACCTCCACAACCAGCTACAAGTGTCAAGCTACAAGCTTCAAGTAACACCTACGAGAATCTAAAAGAAATCTTCGGCCGAGAACCCAAGCGATTCTCTGACAAAAGTCAAAGTCGACAGCTGCTCTTGCTCTCACTTGTAGCTTGAAACTTGGAGCTTGCAGCCGCTCTTATTTCTCTGCCAACTCTTTGATCCGCCGATGATGTATCACACCGCGTAATAACAGCGCCAGCCCAAGGAAGAAGAGCGTCAACCCAACCCGCGTGGCGATCACGTAGGGTCGATTCGCCTCCGATACGCCGCGCATGAGCAACGTTGGAATTCCCTGCTGATGCAACCAGAAGATCAAAATGATCAACAGATACGTCGGCGTCACATACTGAATAATCCAGCGGAAGATGCGCGGGACCTGAATCTCCGCTCCCCGATGAATCTCCCGCCATCCCTTCTCCATCCCGAACACCCAAGCAAAGAGGATCGATTCGATCGTGGCAAACAGCACTAGCGCAAACGTCCCACCCCAGAAATCCATCTCATCGACCACGCCACGCGACAACCCGAAGATCGCCAGATGCGTGAGCAAGAACGTCACCACCCCAAATACTCGCACCGCTTTCCGCCGGTGATACCCCATCACGTTATGCAAAAAGGCAATCACCGGCTCCGCCAGCGAGATCGAGGATGTGATTCCAGCCAGGAAGAGCAGTAGAAACCAGGCGAAGCCGAAGAGGTTGCCAAGTGACAGATGCTGGAAGACGAGCGGCATCGTCACGAAACCGAGGTTGAACGCCCCGCTCTTGGCCACTGTCGTGATTTCCACCGGTCCGAAGAAGATAAACGCTGCTGGCAACACCAGACTGCCCCCGATGATTACCTCCGCCACCTCGTTCATACCGACCGCCGTGAGTGACGATAGCGCGATGTCATCACGCTCCTTCAAGTAGCTGGCATACGTCAGAATGCACCCGATCCCGACGCTCAACGTAAAGAGGATCTGCCCGGCCGCCGCCAACCACACGTTCGCGTCGGCTAGCGCTCCGAACTGCGGATTCCACATGTAGCCGAGACCGTTCAGCACATTCCAGTCTGGATGCTCCAGATTTGGAATCCCGAGCGTGGCAATCCGCACCACTAACACCACGCCCAGTAGAAAGAGAACCGGCATGAAGATCTTGGAGACAAACTCAATGCCTCGCCGCACACCCAGGTAGATGATCCAGATATTGGCGATGAACGTCAGCAGGAAGAAGAAATACGCCGTACCGATCCCCTGAAAGTGCGCATTACGCTCCAATCCCTGAAACGCCGATAGGAAGGATTGCATGCCCTGCTGATCGGTCACGGCAGCGTATTTGCCAGAGAGCGCGAAGTAGCTATAGGCGAGCGTCCATGACTCGATGTAGGTGTAGTAGACGAAGATGACGAGCGGACCGAAGACCCCCAGCAATCCCAGATATTTCGCCCATCGAGAGTGCCAGATCGCCGCAAACGCACCGGACGCCGTGTTATGACCATGCATCCCGCCGTAGCGGCCGAGCGCCCACTCCACCCACGCCAGCGGCAGCCCCAGAAAGATGAGCGCCGCAAAGTACGGCAGCATGAACGCGCCGCCGCCATTCTGCGCCGCCTGTACCGGAAACCGAAGGAAGTTGCCCAGACCGATGGCACTTCCAGCCACCGCAAGGATGATACCGAGCTTCGATCCCCACGATTCCTGATGCGGATGATGTCCCTTGGGCGGCTCGTGGTGCGACATCAGAACTCACCTGATCGCGTCATACCGATACTCCCAATCTATCTGATGAGACTGAGCATCAAATCCCCTGACCATCCTTGACCGCCTCTTCCCAGTCATCCCAATGGGGTCAGACCTCCCTCCGCGGCCGGGATGCTTGGCGTGAGGTCAGACCCCTTGAAGCAACAATCTGGCTTTCCTAACACCCCGCGCCTCCTACCTCTTTACTCTACGCGGCGGACAGTTTACCATAGGGTCGCTATGGCGCTCGAGATTCTCGATGTCGGCTGCAACAAAGTCCGCGCTCCGGAAGCGACCTCCGGCATCGATTATCGCCCCTCTCCCGGCGTCGACATCGTGCACGATCTGGAACAATTCCCCTGGCCGGTCGCCGATGATCGTTTCGACACCATCCTCTGCCGAGACGTCATTGAACATCTCACCGATGTCGTCCAGACGATGGAAGAACTCCACCGTATCGCCAAGCCGGGCGGCCTCATCAAGATCTGGACACCACACTTCTCGCACCCCAACTCGTTTCGCGATCCAACCCACAAGCATCACTTCTCCTTCGGGACGTTTGACTACTTCACCGGCGATCTCGCCTATCCCCGCTACTCGGAGAAACAATTTCGGATGCGGCGGCGCGAATTCATCTTCCGCAAACCGTACGCGCTCGGCAAATTCATCGCGCGCGTCTCGGAACGCTGGTACGAGAAACACTACGCCCACCGCTCCCCACCCCACGGCCTCTACTTCGAACTCGAAGTCGTGAAATAAATCAACCGCGAGACTCGAGCCACGAGCTGCGAGACGAAGCGACTCCTGACTCACAACCTTTGACTAATGACCAGATCTTGCGCCTCAACAAACCAACGCACACTCTTTCATGTAGTGGACTGCAAGACATCCTTGCTAAAAATATCCAACGGCGATGGTATAACGTCCACGAACACAATCTTAGTCCTGACGGCAGAAGACATTAGACAGGAGACGTTTTGACATCGCATTATCGAAACCAGTTATCACACCGTCTCGCCTCGTCCCTAGCTCCACAATATACGCGACGTCCCCACCTGTGCAATCGTTCCCATCTTCACAAACTACCAAGGAGGATCCCGATGCGAAAGATTGTTCTCCTAGTAACAATACCAACACTAGTCTTTGCCTTAAGCGGGTGCTCAGTCTTTATGGCCATGAGCGGCAAAAAAGCGCAAATCTTGCAGCGCTCCAGATCGGCCAACCAAGAGCCATTGTCATCCTGAATCTTGGCCAACCAGCAAACACCGTGGCGACAACCGAAGGCCGAGTCGATCTCTTCGAACTAGAACCGGAGAACGCCCCAAGCGCCGGTCGAGCATTAGGCCACGCGACGCTCGATCTGATTACCTTTGGCGGCTGGGAACTGTTTGGCACTCCTATCGAAGCCGTATCAGCCGGAGATAAACTTGTAATCAATGTCGAATACGATAAAGATGATAAGGTCAAAAGCATCAATAGCGGCGGGCTGATCAAAGCAGCTCCTCCAGAACTAACAGCAACTGCTCCACCAACTCAACAAACTGCCGCACAAACATCTTCGTCTTCAACAAACGTCTCGTTCGGTGAGGACAAACAAGACACGATCAAGCAATAAATCCTCGATCCTGACGATTTGCTATCTGGTCACCCGCATGCCAGTCACCTCATCCACAGCAGCGCCGCCGATGGTGTCGGGAACCGGCACATCGAGAAGACGCAGCAACGTAGAGGCCGTGTCGATGATCGACACCGTCCGCTGAACTACTATCCCCTGCGGCACCCCACTCCCCCATGCGATCCACGGAACGAGTCGATCCTCCTCAACATCACCGGGGTGATCGTTCTCATGTCCACCGTGATCAGCCGTAACAACGAACACCCACGATCGATCAGGCACCTGCGTCACCACTTGATCGACAAACTGCGACAGCAGTTCATCGACGCGCCGCTGTGCCACCTGCTGTTCCGGCGACAACCAACCAATCGTATGCCCGGCGACATCGATATCCGCCAGATGCACCACCGTGAAATCCGGCTGTCGGGTGAGCAGATACGCCGCGGCCCTCGGCAATACCTCCTCAGCACTCCACCGCCTCAATGCCCACGGTCCCGGCAAGATGCATATGTCGAAGATGTGGACCGGCGTATAACCCCTAATCTCCCCCTTGGCGGCGAAGAAGCCAAGACGCAGACCAGCAGCGTGCATGGCGTCAAAGATCGTCGTCACCGCTGAAAGATCAGACGGCTGTCGCTCCGGCGGCTGCCCGCTCCAGATCGCCCGCAGCGCCGGCGTTGTGCGGCTGGGTACTACCGTCTCCGCGCGGGCTGCCCACACACCATCCTGCCGCCGACGAGCTAGATAAGGCATCCGCTCATCCGTCACCTGATCCGCCCGCAACCCATCTAGGATCACCAGCACCACCGCCCGTCGTCTATGCTCACCAACCGCTGGTAACGGCGGTCCATCCGCACCTACCGCTGTTGCGCTAGCACAGGAAACCAGTGAGAGAAAGCAGAAGGCAGGAAGCAGAACGCAGGAAGCCAGGAACCAACGCATCGGAAGAACAAACAAAACGCCCTGACCGAATTGCCTCATCGGTGTCGATATGAATTCCGCGGCCTTCTGCCCCCTACCTTCTGCCATCTAGTCTTCACAACCTCACGGCTGAATCGTCCAGCGGCTATACCGCTGCTCATCCAACGGCACATACCACCGATGAAGGTTGTAGCCAATGCCGATCGGTGTCTGCTCAACGCCGCGAAACCGCCGCTGCACGATCGGGAGGCTATCCGGCACATAGAGAAAGAGGCAGGGTTGGTCGTCATACAACAATTCATGGATGCGCCGATAAATCCGCTGTCGCTCGGCCTGATCAAATGTCCGGCGTCCAGCCACCAACAAAGCATCTACCTCGGCATTGGCGTAACCGAGAAAATTGAACTCCCCTTCACCGGTCTTGCTCGAGTGCCAGATGTCGTAGATATCCGGATCACGCGACAACGACCAACCGAGCATGACGGCTTCAAATCGCCGATGATCGATGAACTCATGCAGAAGACTGCTCCACTCTACTACCTGAATTTTGACACGAACACCAATCTCCGCGAGCCGTTGCTGAACGATCTCGGCGGCGCGCTTGCGCTGCTCGTTACCTTGGTTGGTCAGGATCGTGAATTCGAGCAGACGCCCCTCACGATCAAGCCAGCCATCGTTGTCGTGATCGCTCCACCCAGCCTCCGCCAGCAGCATCTTTGCCCGCGGCGGATCGTACGGTGCCGCCGCTACCGACGAATTGTACGCCCATGAAGCTGGCAGAAACGGCCCGGTGGCCACCACCCCGAGCCCCATCAAGACGCCACGGATAATCTCTTCCTTATCCACCGCATAATTGATCGCCCATCGCACCCGGCGATCGTCAAACGGCGGCTGTTGCAGATTGAACCCAAGATACGTGTACCCAAAACTCGGGTAGCGGAACTTCTGAAAGGTCCGCTCCCAGAACGACCCGCCGGTCAGCCGATGATACTGGAGCGGCGTCAGCCCCATCAAATCCACACCTCCTGTGCGCAACTCGAGAAACATCGTCGAGGCATCTGGGATGATGCGAGAGAGATATCGATCGATTGGCGGCCGTCCTTCGTAGTAGGTCGCGTTAGCCCATAACTCAATCTGCTCCGCCGTCTTCCACCGGCCGAATCGGAATGGCCCAGTGCCGATCGGCACGCGACTGTACTCCGTTCGGTTCACGTCCTGATGCTCCAGCAAATGCTTCGGCAACATACCCATCCCCCAGCTTGCTAACCCCGGCGCGAACGGCTCACGATAGGTCACACGCACCGTATACTCGTCGAGCACCTCCACCTGCGCCACCTGCTCGAAATCACCACTGTACGGCGTCTTGACCTGGGGATCGATCAGCGTCTGATAGGTAAAGAGCACATCATGCGCGGTGAACAGGGCACCATCGTGCCACTGCACATCGCGTCGGAGATGGAACGTGATGACTAGGCCGTCAGGAGAGACCTCCCACCGTTCCGCCAGGTCCCCCTCCAACTGCACGTTTCGATCGTATCGCACGAGTCCGTTGAAGACGAGGCCGGAGATCGATGCCGAAGCACCATCGGATGCTAGTAAAGGCAGCAGGTTAGTGGCGTCAGCGATCGACGCATTGATGAGCGTATCACCCTGCGAAACATCATCAGTCGCGGCCGACAGATGTGACAAAGGAGAAATAACGAGGAGCGCTGCGACAACCAGCGCTCCCAGATACCGTATGACGCCGCGATAGCAGAAGAATGCCAGACTCACTGTGCCGGTGGCGATGCTCCTGGCTCCGTCGTTGAAACATCGGTCGTGGCCACAGCGGCCGCTTCGACACCTTCAGACGACCCTTGCGAGACCGACTCAGCAACAGCCGGCGCATCGCTTGACGCCTCTGATGTCGCGACCGCCGCCTCCACCGCAGCCGTATCGACCGCCGGCATCTGCTCAGGCACCAGAGGCTCGGTCGTTGAAGGCGCCGCCGGAGCTGCCGGTATCGCTCCCGCCCCCTGCTCGGAGAAAACGGCCCGCTCCATCAGCGAGCGGGACCGATAGCCGGACAACACCGTCAACGATAGACTCGTGAGAATAAATACCGTCGCGCAAACGGCTGTCGCCCTGCTCAAGAGCGTTGCCGTTCTCGTCCCAAACACCGATTGGGTCGCGCCGCCGCCGAACGCCTCGGCAATCCCACCGCGACCCGCTTGCAACAGAATTACCGCGATCAGCACGAGTGACACGATCACATGCACGATCAACACGAAAATATACATGACTAGGACCCCACCTTTCGCAAACGGGCTTCGGCACTCCGATGCACGATCACCGAGAACGACTCGGCCGATAGACTCGCACCACCGACTAGCGATCCATCCACATCCTCCAACCGCATCAGTTCACCGACATTCTCCGGCTTCACGCTCCCACCATACAGGATACGGATACCTTTCGCCGCCGCCTCTCCGTACAACTCTCCAAAGAGCCGACGAATCATCTGATGCACTTCCTGAGCCTGCGCCGGCGTGGCATTCACCCCCGTGCCGATCGCCCAGACCGGCTCATACGCGATCAGAAACGGAAGCTCTCCATCAGCCCCCGCAGCCACACCCTGCACCGCCGCGCGTACCTGACGGCCCACCACCGACAGCGTTTCGCCCCGCTGACGCTCCTGCAACGTTTCGCCGACACACAGGATCGGCGTCAACCGATGACGCAGCAACGCCGCCAGCTTCTTATTGATCTGCTCATCAGACTCCCCCATCCCATGCCGCCGCTCCGAATGTCCGATAATACAGTACTGGCACCCGACATCCACCAGCATCGGCGCCGACACCTCACCGGTGTACGCCCCCTGCAGCTCCCAGTGCACACTCTGCGCGCCCAGCCCAATCGGCCCATCCCGCAACGCGTCGGCGACCGCGGAAAGACTGACAAACGGCGGACAGAGCACCACATCCGCCTCCGACCGATCGGACACCAGCCGGCGCACCGACTCAGCCAGGCGAATCGCCTCGCCGATCGTCGTGTGCATCTTCCAGTTTCCAGCCACCAACGGCTTGCGACTCATACCGTCACTCCTTCTTTGTCCTTCAACGCCGCCACGCCCGGCAGCGTCCGTCCCTCGAGAAACTCGAGCGACGCCCCGCCACCGGTTGAGACATGCGACATCTTATCAGCAACGCCGAACTGCACCACGGCCGCCGTCGAGTCGCCGCCGCCAATGATCGTCGTTGCCTTCAGCCGAGCCAGACATTCAGCCACTGCCTTCGTCCCTGCACTGAACGGCGCCATCTCAAACACTCCCACCGGCCCGTTCCACACCACCGTCTTCGCCGATGCCAACACTTCCTGGAATCGTTTGATCGTCTGCGGCCCGATGTCAACGCCAGCCCAACCATCAGGAATGGCTCCGGCCACCGTCTTCACCTGCGCTGTCGGATCGACGCGATCAGCCACCAGATGATCGCTCGGCAACACCATCTGCACCTTTCGGCGCTGCGCCTCGTCCAAAATCTCCTTGGCGAACCCGATCTTCTCCTTCTCCAGCTTCGAGCCACCCACGGCAACCCCTTGCGCCGCCAGGAACGTATACGCCATACCACCGCCGATCAACATAACATCGACCTTGCCAAGCAACTGCTTCACTACCGCGATCTTGTCTGAAACCTTCGCCCCGCCAAAGATCGCCACAAACGGATGCTCGGGGTTCGTCAGCGCACGACCCAGATACTCGATCTCCTTCTCCATCAGGAAGCCGGACACAGCTGGCAGAAACTCAGCGACTCCAGCCGTGGAAGCATGCGCCCGATGCGCCGTCCCGAACGCATCATTGACGTAGAGATCGCCCAGCCGAGCCAGCGATCTGGCAAACGCCTTGTCATTCGCCTCCTCCTCCGGATGAAAGCGGAGGTTCTCCAGCAACACCACGTCACCGTCTGTCAACGCCTGCACGCGGCTCTCCACCACCGATCCGACACAATCATCCAACGCCGCCACGGGTCGGCCTAGCAACTCGCCGAGACGCACCGCCACCGGCTGCATCCTCATCAACTCCACCACCTTGCCATCCGGACGCCCCAGATGACTCATCAGCACGACGCGAGCGCCGCCCTTAACCAGGTACTGAATCGTTGGCAGCGCCGCCCTGATGCGGGTATCATCGGTGATGCGGCCGCTTTTATCGAGCGGCACGTTGAAATCGACGCGCGTCAATGCCCGCTTGCCAGCCAGCGGCACGTCGCGGATCGTCAGCTTTGCCACACCACCCTCCGGCTAACGCCCCGCCATCGCCGGTGCCTTCTGCAAGCCAGCACCAGACTTCGCTGCGACAAACTCGATCAGATCCACCACGCGGGTCGAATACCCCCACTCATTGTCGTACCATCCCATCACCTTCACCAACCGCTTGTCGATCACCTTAGTCAGCTCCGCATCGATAATGCACGACTTCTCCGACCCGTTGAAATCCTTGGAAACGAGCGGCTCGGTACAGTACTCGAGAATCTTCTTCATTGGACCGCTGGCCGCCGCCTGGAATGCCGCGTTGACCTCCTCAACCGTCGCATCCTTTTCCACCTCGCAGGAAAGATCGACAAGCGACACATTCGGCGTTGGCACCCGGATCGCCAGACCATCCATCTTTCCCTTCAGCTCCGGGATCACCAGATTGATCGCTTTCGCCGCTCCGGTGCTGGTCGGAATCATCGACTGTGCGGCAGCGCGCGCCCGGCGCAGATCCTTGTGCGGGAGGTCGAGAATCCGCTGATCGTTGGTGTACGAGTGAATCGTCGTCATCAATCCATGTCGGATCCCAAACCGGTCGAGCAGCACTTTCGCCATCGGCGCCAGACAGTTGGTCGTGCAAGAGGCATTGGAGACAACATGATGCTTGGCAGGATCGTACATCGCATCGTTGACCCCGAGCACGATCGTCACATCCTCGTTCTTCGCCGGCGCGGAGATAATCACCTTCTTGACGGTGTCGCGCAAATGCTTCGCCGCCTGCTCCCGGTCGGTAAACGCGCCGGTCGATTCGACGACGAGATCCACCCCAACACTCCCCCACGGAATCTCACCCGGATCCTTGGCGTTGAAGACCTTGATCGCCTTGCCGTTGACGATGACGGCATCAGCGGTCGACTCCACCTTCGCATCAAACGTGCCGAAGATCGAATCGTACTTCAGCAGATGCGCCAGCACATTCGTCGGCACCGGCAGATCATTGACCGCGACAAACTCAATACCTGGACGATGGATCCCGGCCCGCAACACGTTCCGTCCGATCCGACCAAATCCATTGATCCCTACCTTGATCGCCATGAAATCCTCCCTTTAGTCGACATCCAATACCTGATACTTGCCACTCATCGACAGTCCTACTGATCCAGACAATGTCTTCCGCCACCTACGCAATACGGCATCACAATGCATGCCGAGATGATTGCCAGCCAGTGTACCGGAGCTCGTCCGTAGCAGGTATGATGTCCATCATGCGTTCAACATCCCACAATCGACAACCGTAGCCGGCGGCGCGACCGGTCACCACTGATGGATGTCACGATCATCACATGGGATACAACGTTGATCGAAGGATAAACGTACGAACCACCCAGCGGCGCGTGTATTGTAACATGCGACGGTGTCGTGTCAACCCGCCGAGGCGACCAGCTGGACGTTCCGCAAGTAGCTGGCGGCGAGCTCCGGAGGCGTCGACGCGATATAGAAGCCGGAGCCCCACTCGAACCCGGCCAACCCAGTCAGTTTCGGCGTAATCTCAATGTGCCAATGATAGTCGGGCCGCTCCTCTTTCTCGATCGGCCCCGAGTGCAGAATCAGATTGTACGGCGGATCGCCCAACGCCAGTCGCAGCCGCAGCAACGTCTCGCGCAGAATCCGCGCCAGATCGATGACTTCCTCCGGCTCGATATGGCAGAAGTCGGAGCGATGGGTGCGCGGCAGAATCCATGTCTCGAAGGCGAAGCTCGACACGTACGGCGCAAACGCCACGTAATGCTTGTTCTGCGCCACGAGCCGGTCGCGGTCATGCAACTCCTGCTGCATGATGTCGCAAAAAACGCAGCGGTCGCGGTACTCGTAGTACTGGGACGAACCAACGAGCTCTTCGTTGACGCGCTTGGGGATGATCGGCAACGCGATCAGCTGCGAGTGGGCATGCTCCAGCGATGCCCCCGCCGACCGGCCGTAGTTCTTGAAGATCAAGATGTAGCGCAAACGGCTATCGCCACGCAGATCGACGCTCCGGTTGCGGTACATCCACATCACCCGCTCTACCTCGTGATCCAGAAGATCCGGTATCTCCTTCTGGTGATCCGGCGTCTCGATGATCACCTCATGCGCCCCGATACCATTGGAGAGATCGAACAACCCAAGCCCGCGCTTGTCGAGCTCCCCTTCGATACGCAACGCCGGGAATTTGTTCGGAATCACACGCGTCAGCCAACCCGGCGTGTTGGGCGGTGTCGCCCCTTCGCGATGCGCATCGATCTCGGTCGGCGTCATCGACTCGTTACCGACACAAAACGGACAGAGACCGCCCTTCTTGATCGGGCGATCAACCACGAAATCCTTCGGATGCTTGGGGTGATCGGTGTCGACGATCACCCACCGACCGGTAATCGGTTCGCGACGCAACTCAGGCATGAGCCGCACGCTCCGACGTCACCGGTGCCTCGACGCTGCGCAGATACCTCGCCGCTTCCTCCGGCGGTGTCGGATTGATGTAGAAGCCGGAGCCCCACTCGAACCCGGCCACGCGAATCAGCCGCGGCATGATTTCAATGTGCCAGTGATAGTCGTCATCCAACGTCTTCCAATACCCGCCCTTCCGACTGACACGAAACGGCGCCGTGTGCAGAATATAGTTGTACGGCGGATCGTTCAACGCGACGCCGAGTCGCCCCATCGTCTGCTTCAGCACCGAGGCGAGCGATGCCACCTTGTCGCGACTGATCGTGCCAAAGTCAGGCGAGTGCTCTTTTGGCAACAGCCAGAGTTCAAACGGAAAACGCGAGGCAAACGGCGTCAGGACGACAAAATCTGGATGATCCAGCACAATACGATCGCCTTCCGCCAACTCCTGCTTCATGATATCGCAGAAGATACAGCGCTCCTTGTACTCGAAATAGCGACGAGCACCAAGCAGCTCTTCCTTGACGCGCTTCGGCGTGACCGGCGTGGCGATCAGCTGCGAGCGAGCATGCTGGACGCGCCCGCCGCCGGCAGCGTAGCCATGATTCTTGAAGATGAGCACATATTTCAGGCGAGGATCCCGCGCCAGATCGGCGATACGAGCGACATACCCTTGCAACACCAGCGCGATCTGCGACTCATCGAGCTGCGCGACACTGGCAACATGCTGGGGCGTCTCCACCACCACCTCATGCGCACCGATGCCGCTCATCACATCGTAGAGTCCCACGCCACGCCGATCGAGATTCCCCTCAACACGCAGCGCCGGCGCGATGCTCGACACAATCCGCACCTTCCACCCGGGACCATTGGGCACCGTGTCGTCGCGCACCGCATACACCTCAGGCGGTGTTTCATGCTCACGCCCGATGCAGAACGGACACGGTGGCTCCGATGTTGAATCCTCGGACGCATGACGGAAATCATCCGGCCGACGCGCCCGCTCCGTCGCAATGATCACCCAACGACCGATCACCGGATCCTTCCGCAGCTCAGGCACTACCAATCTCCCCGTTCATTGGCGCGCATTATAGCACACCGAAAACCGGTCGCTTGTCGTACGTCGTACGTCGCTCGTGAAGCATAATTCCCCACCCATGCTCAACGCTTTATCCCAACATTGCCTTAGGGGTCAGACCTCTTGCGCTAGCCGGGCTACCCGGCGTGAGGTCAGACCCCACCGATGCAGCAACTCAGGAATCTCGTGGCTCGTTGCTCGTGGCTCATGGCTCGAACTTCATACCCGGCTGAAGCCGGTAGCCAGCGATGAACGCCGCACCGCTCATACGCTGACCGGCCTCCGGCTGCACCTCTTCACACTCCAACAATCCCCGCCCCGTCCCCACCAACAACCGCCCACCAACCACGGACACAATCGTTCCCGGAGACACCGCCCCCGCATCAGCCGACGCGACCGCGCGCGCTGTCCAGATTTTCACCTGTCGGCTACTCAACACAGTATAGGCACTCGGCCACGGCACCAACGCCCGCACCCGACGACACAGCGCATCAGCATCCTGTACCCAATCGATCAACCCATCTTGCTTGACCAGCTTCGGAGCGTACGTGGCCGCAGCATGTTCTTGAACGTGCGGCAGCACGCCGCCTTCGGCGAGCGCATCCACCGTCTCCGCCAACAACCCCGCACCCTCACACGCCATCCGCCCGCCAAGCGTCAACGCCGTGTCGTCCGGCTGAATCAACGCCTCCCGTTGCCGGAAGATCGGCCCCGCGTCGACCTCATCCACCACCTGAAAGGTCGTGACGCCGGTCGCCGCATCACCGGACATTATCGCCCGCTGGATCGGCGACGCCCCACGGTACTGCGGCAACAGCGACGCATGCAGACCCACCGTACCACGTGGCGCCATCGCCAACCATGCTGGAGGCAACACGCGACCGTACGCCACCACAACCAAAAGATCCGGGCGATACTCCTGCAACGCTGCCAGCGTTGCCTCCGCCACCAGCCGCGACGGCTGCTGTACCGCAACACCCAATCGCTGCGCCGCCACCTTGACTGGCGGCGGCATCACCACACGCCCCCGCCCCGCAGGAGCGTCCGGTTGCGTCACAACAGCCACCACCCGGTGACGCGATGCCGCCAACGCCTCCAATGCCGGCACGGCGAACACCGAGGTACCACAGAAAACTACGTTTAACCTCTTCTCAACCATTGCTCCCTGCCCATGCATGCCGATTCACCCCAATCATCCCAATGGGGTGAGGCACCTATCGGCGCCAGGTCCCATTGGAGCAACGAATCAGCCATCCTCGTTCGCTACCCTCACAACCTGCGACCTCGCATCGCGCACGTCCGCGCGTTCTTCCGCGTCTTGTTCCGCGTGGTTCCGCGCTCCTTACCCCAAACAACGGCCTTGCTTGACATGCTCGCAACGCGGTTCCTATAATGCCACCCAATGCCTGAATCACCCGCAACTCCCTATATCCAAAAGGGCAAAGTCGCCATCGAACAAAATCAATTCGATTACGCCATCGAGCTGCTGTCACACGCCCTCACGTTGCAGCCCGATTCCGCCGACACGCGCCACCTGTTGCGCGTCGCTATGCAGCGACGCTTGAAGCTGCAGCCAAACTCCCCCACGCTTCACATCAGTCAACAACTCCAAACGATCCTGCCCGTCGCCCAAGCAGTCATCGCTGAGCTGCGGCGCGACTTCCTCGGCGCCGCGCAGTACTACGAGCAAGCGTTGCGGCACAACCCGACCAGCATCCGGCTGCTCATCAGGTTGGCGCGCGCGCTGATACAACTGCGCTTCACCGCCGCCGCCATCACGACGCTGGAAGAGATCTACGAGCTCGACCATAAGAATCTCTTTGCGTTGCGCCATCTGGGACAGCTCAACGTCACCGCCGACCGCTACGACCAGGCCCGCCGATACTTCGAGGAAGCACTCAAACTGGCACCCCACGATCTCGAGATCGAACGCCACCTCAAGAATCTCGACGCCCTCGGCACCATCCGCCAGACGTTCAAGCCAACCAACCAGTAAGCCAGCGAAGCCCGCCGGATTACCAGAACACCAGGTCACCAGTAACCGAGAACCGATTCGCGCTTCAATCTACCTGCCGGTGATCTGGTGACCTTGTAACCTGGTAACTGGTATCTCACGCTGGATCGACATCAAGATGTATGCGCAGGCCACGACTCTTCTTCAAACGCCCCATCGCCTGCCGCACGCGCGCCACAACCTCCTCCACCTCACCCGGCACCCGCACCAGCAAACGGTGACCACTCTGACGCCCACGCCCGACAACCGTAGCAAACGGCCCGCTCACCGCACCCGATCCTCCCTCGATCCTTCGACTTGTGCTCGGGGTCGAGTCCTGAGCACCGTTGACGGACTCGACTCGCTGCGCCCGCTCGGGACCACCCTGAACACGAGGCGCTTGACCGACATCCAACCCTGAATCGAGAGGTCGCTTGACCGCTCGACGCAACGCCGTCGCCAGACGTTTCGCCGCATCGGCCGAGACATCCGCCGAGGCCGCAATGCAATCCACCTCGATCAGATGACACGCCGGCGGCAGCTGCACCGCTTCCCGCAGCCGCCACTCCTCCTCCCAAAACGCATCCGCCGAGCCGGTCGCCACCGCCCGGATCACCGGATGCTCAGGCGTGAACGTTTGCACCACCAGCTCACCGACACCGGATGATCCGACCGCGCAACTCGCCAGCCACTCCAGCAGCTGCAACACCCGCTCGGCCGCCCGAAAGTCCGGCTGGCTGAGCATAGTATCCACCGCCATCACGCCGACCAGATCCATCGGCGGCAAACGCCCCATGCTCCGATGAATCAGCTGCGTCCCGATGACCAGATCGAGCCGTCGCTCTTCCAGCGCCCGCTCGATCTCCTCGATCGCCTGAGGCTTCTGCACCACATCACTATCCACGCGCGCGATCCTGGCTGTCGGAAAGAGACGATGCAGATCACTCTCGACACGCTCCGTCCCCAACCCTTTGTACCTCAGATATCCTTTGTGGCATACGGGACATAGCTCCGACATCGATGCCGAGGTGTCGCAGTAATGACAGGTCAGCCGCTGCGCATCGAAATGATAGACCATGGCGACACCGCAACGCTCACACCGCACCTGATAACCGCACTCGGTACAGCGCACCGCGGTCGCGAAACCGCGCCGGTTGAGAAAGAGCAGCGCCCGCCCGCCCGACCGCAACGTCTGCTCCAACCGATATTGGAGCGCCCGCGAGAAACCGGCAGTCCTGCGACGCTCCTTCAACTCCTCGCGCATATCGACCACCGTCACACGCGGCCTCGGCATGGTCGCGCGTAATACAGACGATGCACCGAGACGCACAAATTCACCGCTGGTGCGTTGGCGGACAAGCGCCCACGCTTCTAGCGATGGCGCCAAGCTACCCAACAATACCGATGCACCGGCCACACGACCACGCTGTAACGCCACGTCACGCGTATGATAATGCGGCATCTGTTCAGGCCGGTACGACGCATCCTGCTCGTCATCCACGATGATCAAGCCGAGATCCGGCATCCGCGTGAACACGGCTGAGCGCGTCCCCAACACCAAACGAGCGGCACCGGTACTCGCCTTGCCCCATCGCTCCCGACGAGCGCCTGCCGCCAACCCACCGTGCAGCACCACTGCCCATCGTCCCAGCGCTTCACCCAGCAGCAGCTCCACGCGCTCGCTGATCGCCACCTCCGGCACCAGCCACAGCACCGTCTTACCGGCCGCGATCATCCGCGCCGCAGCATACCGGTACAATGCCAACCGCTGCTCGGCCCCCGCCTGTAGCAGCAACACTGAACCGCCCGCATCAACCGGAGCAAGGCTCACGAGCCGATCATGCCACGCCTGATCAGTCAACCATGATGGCGGCTCCAGCGCATCGCCCAACCCGGCGCCCGCAGCACCATCCCACGCCACCCGCTCGGCGCGGAACGGCTGCAGCCGCATCGGTCTGGGCACCGCCGCCTCCGCCGCCTCCGCCCAACGACAACCGTAGCGCACCGCTACCCACCGCGTCAGCGCGCACAACGTCGCATCCAGCAACGGTTCCACCTCATCGAGCAACGCCTCCACCGGCTTCACCTCGATGCCGCGCGGCGCCGGCGCCCAGCCATCGACGAAACCGACCATCCGCGCGCGCCCGAACGGCACCCGCACACGACTCCCTTCGGCCATGCGCTCGCTCCACTCCTCGGGAACAACATAGGTAAACAGCCGATCGATAGGACGCGGGATCGCCACATGAACATACCGATGGGAACGCTCACGAAGGGGCATCGAACGACACTACTCGGCTCGCTTGGCGACGCGCAACGCCATCCGCGCCAACGCCACCGCCGCCTCGGGCTTGGCCAAACGCCGAATCCGCCGTTGGATCTGATGTCGACGGCCGGTCTCCTGCAGCAAGCGCTGCACCTCCGCCGTCAGTTGATCCAGCCGATCCACTTGCACGGCGGCACCACTCTTGATGAGGAACCCGGCATTGCGCGCTTCTTGCCCGGGGATCGGCGTGAACACCACCAACGGCAGATGGCGCGCCATCGCTTCGGATACCGTCAGCCCCCCCGACTTGGTGATCAGCAAATCGCTCACCGCCATCAACTCGTCCATGTTATCGATGAAGCCGTAGATATGCATCAACCCATCGCGTCCGGCAGCAATCCGCTGCGCCTGCCGCACCAGTCGCGCGTTACGACCGCAGACCACCAACATCTGCGCTCCAAGCCGCTCGACGTCCAGCCGCCGCACGATCTGCAGCATCGGCCCGACGCCGAATCCGCCGCTGACCACCAGCAGCGTTGGCAGATCGTCGCGAATCCCGATCGCGCGCCGCAACGCTGACCGATCCACCGCCTCGGCAAACTCAGGATCGACCGGAATCCCCAACACGTGGATACAACTCGCTTCCACTCCCCTCCGCAACAATTCCGCCTTCGTCTCCTCCGACCCAACCACGTACCAATCGGTTCCCGGCACCACCCAGAGCGCATGCACCCCATAGTCGGTAATGACCGTGATGAGCTGCGAGCGAATCTTCTTCTGACGCTTCAGCGCTGCCGCCATTTCACTGGCGAGAAAGTGCGTTGAGATGATGACGTCCGGCTGCTCCCGCTCCAACCGCTGAGCAAACCGCCACGCCCCGATCGCGTTGACACCGCGCCGCACCCACCGCAGCACGGAGCGGTACAACCACGACATATCGGACACGTAGTAGCAGACCCCCCAGAGCCACGGGGTGTAGTGAACGAGAAAGAGATAGATCTGTGGATAGAGCCACCAGAACGGCCAGGTCGCGTCGGCCAGCGCATCATGGAGCGCCACCCCCTCGCTGCGCCCGATCCGTTCGAATCCCCGGACAATCGCCTCCGCCGCCTTCTTGTGCCCGGAGCCGGCCGAGACGTAGGTCACCAGAATCTTCATCTCAAACCTCTAGCGCAGACGGGCACGGATACCCCTGACACAGACGACCACAGATAAAACGCCATCCCTCTGCGCCGATCTGTGAATGTATCGTCATCTGCGTTCATCGATGTCCCTCGTGGAGGATCATGCGAGTCGCATCCCAGAGATCCTTGGCGATCAGGTCTGGCGACCGCCGCCACACCCCCACTTCGGCCGCCTGTGTCTTCCCGCTCAGCACCAGCACCGTACGGCACCCCGCCCGATGACCGGCCTCCACGTCGATCTGCGCATCGCCGATCAGGAACGATCGCGCCCAATCGACCGAGAATCCACGCGACGCAGCCCGCAACAAACCAGCCTTTGGCTTCCGGCACGCGCACCGATCCTCATCACGATGCACGCAGTAACGCACCGCCGAGACCTGACCGCCGACACCGCGAATCTCCTCGAGCATCCAGTCCGTCAACTCCGTCAGCGCCGCCCGCGTCATGACGCCGCGGCCGACCCCAGACTGGTTCGACACGACGGCGATGATAAACCCGGCATCGCTCAATGCCCGAATCGCCCGTTTCGCATTCGGCAGAAACCGGAATTGCCAGCGCGAGGTTACATACATCCCCTCGCCGGGCGACCGATTGATGACGCCATCACGATCCAGAAAGATCATCCGGACTGCCACAGCGACCGATGCTCCTCCACCCACGCCGCCACCCGCCCCAATCCTTCCGGGACCTCGACGCACGGCTGCCACCCGAGATCCCGCTCCACCTTGGAGAGGTCCGAGATATAGACCCGCTGATCGCTGGGGCGCCACCGGTCGTACCGCACCTGCGGCAGACGCCCGTACCGCTGCTTTAGCCACTCGAGCAACTCCAGCAACGACAACGTCCGCGCCGGTCCACCGCCGATGTTGTAGACGCCGTGCGGAATCCGACCATCGATAAACCGCTCGAACGCTGCCACCAGATCTCCTACATAGAGCACGTCGCGCACCTGCTTCCCGTCGCCGTAGATCGTCAACGGCCGTCCCAGCGCCGCCGAGATGATGAAATGCGCGACCCACCCCTGATCCTCGAAACCGAACTGCCGTGTACCATAGATGCAGCTCATCCGAAAAGCGCCGGTGCGCAAACCATAGGTATGCGCGTACTCCTGCACATACAACTCGCCAACCAGCTTGCTGACGCCGTACGGGGTGTGCGACGTCAGATCGGTCGGCATCTCGACCGGTACGGCACGCAGACTCTCGAACACATACCGCGTCGCTTCCTCCTTCAACGGCACGCGCTCCACATGCTCGCCATAGACTTTGTTCGTCGAACAATACACGACCGCCGCCTTCGGCGAACGCTGCCGCAACACCTCCAGCACCGTAAACGTACCGAGGGCATTGATCGCAAAATCCTCCTCCGGATGCTGGATGGAATAACCAACGCCCGGCTGCCCCGCCGCATGCACGACCGCGTCCACACCGTCACCGACCGCCACCTCAACATCTGCCCGGTTGCGCACATCGCCCTTGATCAACCGGATTGATGGCACACCGCCTAGATACTTCCAGTTAAACTCGACGCTGGGATGCGACGACCCGAACAGCGTTGAACGAATCAAATTGTCCAACACAATTACCTGATCGCCGCGCCGCGCGAAATGCTCCGCGACATGCGACCCCACCATTCCCGCTCCGCCTGTGACAAGGACTCTCACGAAAACCTCCAGCTATAACCACGTCCATCGTCCACCGTCCACAGCACAAACAGACACTGCAAAGCAGATTTAACCGTGGACGATCGACGGCGGATGGTGGACATCTTGATCTTCACCGGCGATCCACCAACCGAGTCAACTCCCAATATTTCGCCCAACGCAGCATGTGCGACCAGGCCCCCCAGAGCGCGAAGACCAACCCGTGCATCCCATCGCGCCACCCGGCTTTCCTTATGTAGCTCTTCCAAAAGAGCTTCACCGGCCGCCACGTCATCTGGTACGCGATCGCCCGGCAGGGCAGTCGCGGCTGCTCTTCCGCCAACAAGCGAGCCTCCACGGTCGTGTAATGATTCGTCCGCCCCACCACCTGCTCCAAACTCGTAAACGGATAGTGCTCGATCTCCGCCGTCAATGCACCCGTCGCCCCGTCCACCTGCAACGTTTCATGCACGCTGCGCCCCACGTATCGCGCCCGATCGCGACGGAACAGTTTCACGCCTTCGGTCGACCAACCGCCGTAACGCATGAAGCGCCCAAGAAAGCAGTTGCGCCGTCGGATCCGATAGGCGACCGGCGATTCAGCGCTGCCAGCGCCAGACGCCAGCACCCGCTCGATCTCCTGATGCAACGCCGCCGGAATCACCTCATCGGCATCCATCTGCAACACCCACTCCGCCGTCGCCGCGCCGATGCCGAGGTTTCGCTGACGGTCAAAGTTGCCATCGGAGCGATGCGCGATCACCCGAGCCCCGTAGCCGCGAGCGATCTCCGCCGTCCGATCCACGCTCTCATCATCGATGATGACCAACTCATCGGCCCACCGCGCGCTCTCCAGACACCGCGCGATCTGCCGCTCCTCATTCTTCGTGATCACCACCACCGTCAACCGCTGCCTACTAGCCACCCTGGCACCGCTCAATGCGGAATCCGGAATGAGGAATGCGGAATAAAAAGCAACGTTTCCCGCTTCCCCCTCTCAAGCTGCGCATGTTCGCTATTGATCTTAATTCCGCACTCCGCATTCCGCACTCCACATTCACCGGTCCTTCGCCGGCTGGGTCAACTCCCAATACTTCGCGTAGCTGAGGAGTTGATACCAACCGCCGAACACCGCCAAGAGAAAGCCGAGCGTGCCATCGCGGTAGCCGCGCTTCAAGAGATACGCCCGCAGAAACCGGTCGGCGGCCTTGCGCACCGCGCGCGCCAGCGACATCGGCCGCTTGTCATCCACCCACTTCTTCGCCTCCCAACTCGTCTGCCGGTTGAGCTTGGCGATAAAGTCGGCGATGTCCCGGTAGGAATAGTGTAGAAGATCGTTGCGCAGCCGACCCCACGGCCGATCGTAGATCGCGCGCGGATGCACCTCCACTTCCTCCCAGCGGAACACCTCCCGCTTGAAAAGCTTCAGCTGGCTACTCGGATACCAGCCGCCGTGACAGATCAACCGCTTCCCCAGAAATGTCCGGCGTGGCACGGCGTAGGCCTCGAACGACGGTGTCTCCCGAAAGAGCGTCCGAATCTCCGCTTCAAGCTCCGGCGTCACCCGCTCATCGGCATCGAGACTGAAGACCCACGGATGCTTCGCCTGCGCATACGCCCAGTTCCGATGCCGTCCCTCCACATCCATCCGGCGCTGCAACACGCGCGCCCCGCGCGCCTGCGCGATCGCCACCGTCCGATCGGTGCTCCCGTCATCCACGACGAGGATCTCATCAGCCCACCCGGCGCTCGCCAAGCAGTCAGCCAGCCGATCCTCCTCGTTCCTGGCGATCACAACAACGGAAACCGGGATCTTCGCTCCCATACTTCCTCCAATCGCTGCGCATCGTGCGACGGCACCGCTTCGGCGCCGACGAACCGTCCCACCATCGCCAATCGACCCAGCATCGCTCCGTCGGACGCCAGCACCAGATCAAACGGCTTCTTGCGGCGCCGCAGAATGCGATAGGCGGCATACGCCTGATACCCTATCTGCCGCGGGTACGGCAGGCATGAGACATTGGCATGCTGCATCAGTCCGTGCCGCTCGAAGAGCCGTTCCGCCGGCAGTCGATCGGGATCGCGGTAGATCAGATACACAAAGCTATTGCGCCGCGCCAACGCCACCGCCTCCGTCAACGCCTCCCCCAGCCGCCGATCATCCGGCGCCACCGATGGATCGAGCACCATCGCCACACGCAATGGCTTCCCCCAGCGCGCCCAGAACCGCTGGCGGTTCGCCGCAAAGATCCGCTCCCGATCCGGCATCGTCCGCACCGATCGGTGCTCCGCATGCCAGACATATGACTCCCGGGCAACGGCGGAACGGAATCCCGCTTTCGCCGCCCGGAGGCAATAGTCGCTATCCTCGAAGAAGAAGCGGTCAAGCGTGTCATCGAGACACCCGATCGAGTCGATCACCGCCCGCTTGATCAGCATGCAAAAACCGATGCACTGACCGGCTTCCACAACCCGCCCGCGCTGATTGGCGATCAGCTTGGCGTACGCATCGATCGACACGCCGTGCGGCGGCTGCTCCCCAAACGTGTTGCTCGCCGGATTCACGATGCCGATGTCCGCAAAGCGGTTCGCCGCCAGGACCATCCGTGATAACCACCCCGGCGTCGCCAGCGTATCGTTGTTCAGCAGACAGACGAACGGCGCCGTTGAATGTCGCATCCCACGATTCATGCCGCCCACGAACCCTTCGTTCGTCGAGTTCGTCAACACCTCCACCGTCACGTGGTTATTCCCACACACCGACCGAAGGTACGCCTTCGTCTCCTCCTCGCTGCCGTTATCCACGATCAGCAGACGTGACGGCACATCGGTGCACCGCAGCACGCTCTCGATGCACGGCCGCGTCAGCTCGAGATGATTCCACACCAACAGCACAATGTCACAGAGCCGGTCAACACTCATGCATCTTCACTGCACGCCAACTGATATGGCAGAAGCAACGAATCCCATGCCCATCCTTACCGCTTAGCCCGATCAACCAATGGGGTCAGACCTCTTACCGCATCCGGGCTGCCCGGCGTAAGGTCAGACCCCCTCAAAACAACAACTCCCCTACCTGTCCTTGTCATTTCACTGCAGACTTGCCGATGGACTCAGGCATCTGCGGCGCCAGACCTCACTGATGCCGCAATCCGGTCTTTCCCACGCTCCTTGTCTCCCGCCCCCTGCCCCACTTCCAGCAACGGCAGCGTCTGATCAATCGCCAGCTGTGGGTACCGCTTCCGCAAACGGGCCGACGCGAGCGCCAGGAGCCGCACGACCCGCCGATGATACGTGTGCTGACTCAGCACAAGCTGGCGCCCCGCCTCCGCAATCGCCGCACGCTCCACCTCATGCGACAGATAATGCTCGATCGCCTCGAGCATGCCGAGGGCATTGCGATACACCACGTAATGCTCACCGGCTCGGAACAGCTCGTCGATCCCATTCTCCTCGATCTGATTCGTCACCAGCAACGCCCCGGCCGCCATCACTTCAAACATCCGCATGTTCACATCATTCTGGATCGAGCAGTTGAACCCGATCTTTGCCGAACCGTAAAGGCGCCCCAGCTCGATGTGCGGCGCCTGGCCGATGAATGCATTCGTGTAGCGATGTCTGAGGATGCGCAGCAGCCGCGGCCTCGCACTCCGCTTGCCATCGGTGCCCACGAACGCCACATCGAGCGTCCGCTCGCCGCCGGGCGACGCGTGCAGCTCTGGCTCGCAACCCAGTGGCAACCACTCCGCCGCCAGATCCGTCTCCCGCTGCAACCGCTCCGCTCCCTCCCGCTGCGCGCAGCAGACGAGATCGTGGCGTCGCGCCTGCTCGCGAATCCTCCGATATGGCTTCTCCAGGTGCGTATCGATCGCGTAGAAGATCGACGGGCGCAAATGCTCCGGCAGGTCGTGCGCATAATCGCCGTGATCGATCCGCAGGTAGAGATCGTACCCTTGCGGAATCTCGGCAGCACGACTCGTCCAGTAATGATCCACGCGGTGCCGGCTTTGCCGCAACGCCGTTTCCAGATACACGCCGGTCGTGTGTGGCGCCGTTTTGTCGTAGACGATGGCGATTCGCATTCGAGTAACTCGTCCTTACCGCTTCACCACATGCCCTTGATCAAATTGAGCAGCGATCCCCTCGTCCATCCTTCCTCTTCACCCCAACCAACCGGTCGGTGCCAGGCACCTTTAGTCGGCAGTTAGCCCTTTTCCAAATGGTGCCAGGCACCGCGTGGCAGCGATCCAGTTTTCTCTTGCCCCTTGCCCCTCGCCCCCTGCCCCTGCAGTATGCGCAACACCGCCTCAATGACTTCATCGGGTGACACCGATAACAGACACTGATACTCGATCGGGCAGCGATCGGGATCGCACGTCACGCACCCGACATCGTGCTGCACCACCGTGTGCCCATCGCCCCAAGGCCCCCAACGCCGCGCGCTGACGCCCGGCAGCGTCCGGCCGAACACCACGACTGTCGGCGTACCGACCGCCGCCGCCACATGCACCGGCCCACTATCGTTTGAGATCAACGCCGTACATCGCCGCAACAATGCCGCCAGCTGCCGCAACGTCAACGCCCCGATGGCGCTGATCGGCATCGCCCTCGCCTGCGCCATCAACTCCGTCGCACCGGCCGTTTCCTCGGCTCCACCGATCAACACCACCCGGACACCAAGTTCCTCCAATCGATCCACCACGGCGATAAACCGCTCCAACGGCCACCGTTTCGAACGACTGCTCGTGCCCGGATGCACTGCCACTAACGGCTCGTCGCTCAAGCCACCGCGCCCATCCAACCACCGCCCCACCCACGCCTCATCCTCGGGACCACACGGCATGAAGAGCCGCGTATCATCTGTCATCGCCCCCACTACCCGCACGAGATCGAGGTTGTACTCCACCTCATGTTTCTCACCGCGGTGCTTGAGATCAGGAAACCGATGTGTCAGTAGACATCCCCACTTCCGATCGTAGCCGAGGCGCACCGGAATGCCGGCCAAGAAGACGATGATGTTCGACCGCTTCGACGGATTGAGGATCGCTACCAGATCAAACCGCTCCCGCCGAAGCCGCCGCACCAATCCGAGCATCCGCCACCATCCCCGCTCAACACCGCCCTTGTCATACGGCATCACCGCATCGACATCGGGATTGCCGGAGACTGTCTCTGTCAGATGCGGCTGCACCAGCATGGTCAGATGCGCCCCGGGGAACCGCTGCTTCAACGCCCGCACGGCTGGCACGTTGAGCAGCAGATCGCCCAATCGATCGGTGCGGATCACGAGAATTCGATGGATGACACTTGGATCAACTGGTTTCATCCCCTGCCCGTCCTGGCCGCTTCACCGAAACCATACCGATGGGGTCAGGCACCTTCGGCTGGGGTCCCCACAAAGTACCGCAGCCACGCGAGGGCACTTTGTGGGGAAACCGCCAGACCCCACTGTCGCGATGATTCCCTCACCCATCACGACGCTTCACCGCAACCTCAGCGAAGGGGTCAGACCTCTCACCGCAACCTGGCTGCTCGGCGTGAGGTCAGACCCCCTTGTCGCAGCAATCGAGTTTTCACGCCCGCCTCTCCACGCCCGAGGTTCATGCCCCTTGCCCACCGCCAGCCAACAGGCGCTCGGCGGCTGCGACCACAACCGACGCCTCAAGCCCCTTGAGGCACGCGAGATCATACGGGCACGGCGGCATACGGAACGACCGGTAACAGGGATGACATGGCAGATCTCGAGCGACCGCTCGATGTCGCTCCGCACTGCCCGGAGCATACGGACCATACACACGCTCGTCCACCGGACCGAAGATCGACACGGTCGGCACATCCTGACTGACCGCAACATGCAGCAAGCCGCCATCGTTGCAGACGAGCAACCGACAACGCCGCAACAGCGCCGCGGCCTGTCGCACCATCGTCCGGCCCGCCAGCGAACGCGTCTCCCCAGCAACCCCATCGGCCACGCGCTCGCACAGCGCCGCTTCGCCCGCGCCGCCGATCACCACGACGCGATGCTGCCGCCGCAACGCCCGCCCGACCTCCACGAACCGCTCCGGCAGCCATTGCTTGTTGACGGCTGACGCCCCCCAGCTCGCCCCACCGCCCGGCGCCAGCGCGATCAACGGCTCGTCCGACGCGATACCGACATCCACGAGACACCGGTGAGCCGCCGCCTGATCCTCATCCGTCAACCAAAGATCAAGCCCCTGACCGTCCTGCGGCACCCCGATCAGATCAAGCAACGACAGATAGTGCTCGGCGACATACCGTCCTTCGTAACCGGCGAGCGCCACTCGTTGCGTCAGCCATCGACCCCTTCCTTTGACATCGAAACCGACGCGACGCCCAATTCCCAACAGCATCGCCGCCACACTGTACCGTCCCTCCAGCGATAGATCGATCAAGAGATCACACCGTAACGACCGTAGCGCCGTCCAAAGCCCGCGCAGCGACCGCCACGCCTCTCGATGCGAAGCGCGCCACCGCTGCTTGAACTCTCCGCTATCAAAGACCAGCACGCCCGATAGATGCCGGTTCGTCTCAACGAGCTCGACTGACCGGGCGTTGCACACAAACGTGATCCGGCTCTCCGGCAGTTCCCGTCGCAGCGCACGCACCATCGGCGTGGCAAACAACACATCGCCGATCCCGAACGGATTGACGATCAGGATGCTGCGGAATCGGCCGTCCGACGCCATAATACCCGACACCAGAGGCCGAGCGATCCGCCGGCCAGATCCAGCCCCACATCCCTCACACTACCGACCCGACCGGGCAACAACGACTGCACGAGCTCCTCGATGACACCGACTAACAACACGACGCCGAGACCAGCGAACGCGATGCGGCGTCCACCGGCTTCCCGCCAATCTTGCTGAGCGTGTAGCGCCGACACCGTGAGTACCGCCAGCATCGCATACTGCAACAGATGCAACCGCTCCGCCTCCAGTGGAATCAACGACAACACCCACCATCCCACGAGGCCCAGCCCGATCCACCCGACTGTCCGACGCGTCAGCATCAACGCCGAACGGCCCGCTCGCCATCCCAGCAGCGCCAACGCCGTCACCAGCACCCCACCGGTCAAGCGCTGACTCCACGCGCCTGCCACACGCTGCCACGCCAGCCACCATCCAACGGCGTCTCCGGCAACCGCATAGCAGCAAGCGATGTAGCCGACGAGCAGCGACCAGATGACCGGCCGCCGATCCACACGAAACGGCATCACCACCATCGCGACCGCTCACCCTTGTGAGTCAAAACCGTGGCCGCGCCATCATACCGCGCCGCCGCAAACGCCAACCCCATCATGATCCACCCCATCGTCGCCAGTTGTAGCGAGTAGAGATCAGTATCCACCCCGCTATGAATCAGCAACGCCGATAATCCCGCCACGATACCGAGCGTCACCGCCCGCATGAACGGATCGCGCTCCGACAGCCAGCGCTTGACACCCAACACCAGCGTCACACCAATCAGCCAGACAAACGCCGCCAATCCGAAGATACCGATCTCAGCCCACATTTGCAGATAGCAGTTGTGCGCATAGTTGATCATTAAGACGTTGTCCGGCGTAATGCCGTAGTTCCCCAGGTTCCACATATACACGCCCAAACCATGCCCCAGCAGCGGCCGGTCTGTAATCATCTTCCAGGTGATCGCCCACATCGCCACGCGTTGCTGGCTGGCGGCATCGCCGACCGTGATGGCTTCGACCAGATGCGACGTGATGGAATCGGGCAGGGACCAGGTGAGCAGCAGCAGCCCGACGAACGCCGCCGCAAAGAGCCGGCGGCTGCGGATCGCCGCCAACACCAATCCGACAGACGCCAACGCAAACCACGCCCCACGAGACACGCTCTCTGCCAACGACCAGAACATCAACCCGGTGACCGCCAGACACACCATCCGAAACCGGCGTGACAGAACGCCGACGCGCCAGACACCGTCATCCGAACGCTCGGTGGAGGAGCGGTCAGCGGACACCACACCCTTGACGGCAGACAACCAGCCCATCCGCACTCCCGCTAGCGCCACCATCGCCACGATCGGCACCACCGAGATCAGATACGCGCCGAAGTCACTCGGCATCTCGAACGGCCCGGTCACCCGTTCCGCCATGAGCAGATGCCCCCGCAGCCAATCCCGACGCGTCAGATGCTGGTAGATCGCATCCCCTCCCATCGCCACCCCGCTGATGAGTAGCAGCAGCACCAGCCAGCGGAAATGCCGCCGATCGCGCACCACCTCCGTTGTCACCACAAACATGGCCGCATACTCGAGCGTCTTGCGCCAGAGTGCGCTGGCACTCTGCTCCGGACGCACGCCGGTGAAGATCGTCACGGCACAGATCAGCAGGAACCACACCAACGGCCAGCGCGCCGGTCCCAACTGCTCCGTCCACCGCCACATCCCCTCGGTCCGCGCCAGTAGCAGACGCTTCCCCCACCAACACGCGATCGCCAGGCATGACCCGATCTCCACCCCGGCCTTGGAGAACGGCAGGATGAACCACACCAGATACCAACCGATCGCCATCCCCCGCTCGCACCACCGTACGAAATCCGCGTGACGGGTGACGGGTGACGGGTGACGGGAAGCACCGGAAGAGACGCTCGGAGAAGCGTCCGGTTGCTGCAAGTCCGGAACCCCCGCCCCCAATGAATCGTCTGCGATCGCTAAATGGTTCGTCTGATTGTCTTTCACGTTACACTTCACCCCTGACACAGCTCACCTCAGCTTCATGCCTCCGGATCAACCATCCGCTGCATCCGCCGGTACGGCACGCCACACCCCTCGCAAATCTGCGAGATCTCCTCAACCGCCTGTCGATGCGCCGAGGGAATCGCCATAAAGACCTCGTCCACCCGTAGCTGCTCGATCAACATCGGCAAGCTCCACCGATTCCCCAGCACCGGCACGCCGTGGATGCTGCGGCCGATCTTCGCCGGATCATCATCGATGAATCCAACGGGTCGATAGTCAAGCCCTCGGTTGTTTCGCAGCTCACGCAACAAAACCTCACCGGCATCTCCCGCCCCCACGATAATCGCCCGCTTGCCGCGATGCTCCACCGTATTCATCAGATACTCGCGGAACAACCGCAGCGCCACACGCGACCCAGCCATCAGCACCAGCAGCACCAGCGCGTCCACCACAAAGACGGCGCGGGAGTAGCCGATGAACCGGGAACGCAGCAGTAACACCAACACGCTGAAGACCGTGCCGAAGAAGACGCCGCGGAAGATGTTCACCACATCCCGCATCCCGACATACCGCCAGATGCCGCCGTACACCCCGCAGGCGAAGAAGGCGACGAGCTGCACCGGGATCACCACCGGCAGCGACTGCACCAGCAGCACCCGATCCGCCGGTGACAACACACCCTCAAACCGGATCACATAGGCGATGAAGTACGACGCGCAGATTAACATCACATCACCCAGCACCTCGACGATCCGCCGCTTGTAGGGATACGAGGCCGACAACTGGACGCGATCCTTCGACTCCGTCCCAACAACCTCTGGATCCTCCTGGTAGATCGGCAGGTGCGCCAGGAAGATCCCGAACATCACGATCACCGCCACCGTTAGGAAGACGACGATCGTCGATACATACAGATTGACGTTCAGCATTGCAAACGCGAGCCCGCCGAGCACAGCCGAGATGCCGTAGAGCATCAGCACTGCCCGACGCTCCGGCCATCCGAGGAACACCAGGCGGTGCGACGTGTGATCGGTTCCGCCACGCCAGATCGCCCGGCCGCTCAGACGACGGTTAATTGCCACAAACGCGGTGTCGAAGATCGGCACGCCCAACACCAACACCGGCACCAGTAGCACCAGGAAGAGATTCGAGGCATGCCCCCATGTGCCGTGCACACTCAACACCGCCAGACTGAAGCCGAGAAACATACTGCCGCAGTCGCCCATGAAGATCTTTGCCGGATGAAAGTTGTGCGGCAAGAACCCACAGCAAGCCCCGGCGATCGCCAGCGACCCGAGTGACACCGGCGCATTCCCCAACATCTGCGAGCATCCGAAGAGCACCATCGCCGAGATCGCCGCCACGCCGCACGCCAACCCATCCATGTTGTCGAGCAAGTTGACTGCGTTGGTCACCAGCACAATCCAGAAAATCGTCAGCGGTACCGACAGCGCAGGCCAGGGAACACTCTCGATGCTGGTGCCGGTGCCTGCAACGATCGATGCGGCAATCACCTGACCCAGAATCTTCACCGGTGGGCTGAGCCCTTTCACGTCATCGATCACACCCCACGCCACCAGGAGCGTCGCCGCCACCGCGTATCCGATCCACTCCGACGTGCGCGGCGCCACCATCCACAATGCCGACACGGTCGCCGCGTAGATCGACAGACCGCCGCATTTCGCCACGACCCGCCGCCCCCACCGCTCCGACTTCGGCCACGCGACCAACCGCATCCGGATCGCGACCGCCCGCACCTGCGGCGTCAGCAGCAAACTCGTCAACGCGGCAACCCCGAACACCGACAACATGGACAACGTCATGATGGTTGTCTCCGATAGTAGTCGACCACGCTGGAGAGGATCCCGTCCAGATCGACGGTCGGTACAAACCCGACCAGCTCGCGGATCTTCGTCGTGTCCGGCACCCGCCGCATCATATCCTCGAACCCTTCCTCATACGCCTGGTCGTATGGAATATACCGCAGCTCGGAACGGCTGCCGGTCTTCTGAATCACGCGCTGGGCCAGCGCCTCAACGGTCACTTCCTCCTGGCTGCCGATGTTGAACGCCTGGCCGGGCGCCCCCCGGTGCTCGACCAACCGCACGAACGCCTGCACCGCATCCTTGACGTGCAAGAAACAGCGAGACTGCTTGCCGGTGCCGTAGACCGTCAGCGGGTCATGCTTGAGCGCCTGCGTGACGAAGCGCGGGATCACCATCCCGTAGAATCCCGTCTGCCGCGGCCCGACGGTGTTGAAGAGCCGGACGATGATCGTTGGCACTCCTTTCTCTTTCCAATAGACATAGGCGAGGATTTCATCCACCGCCTTGGAGGTCGAATAGCTCCAGCGCGTCTTGAGCGGCGATCCGAGAATGCGATCCTGATCTTCCTTGAGCGGTCCCTCGGTGTTCTTGCCATAGATCTCGGAGGTCGAGGTGATCAGCACCTTCTTGCGATAACGATACGCCATCTCGAGCACAATCTCACTACCCTTGATATTCGTCGTCAGCGATTCCAACGGCTTCTTGACGATCAACTCCACTCCCACCGCTGCAGCGAGATGGAACACCACGTTACACCGCTCCACCAGCTTGTCTACCAGCGTCTCGTTCAAAATCGTGCCGACCACCAGCTGAAATCCCGTCTTGCCGTCAAGATGACGGATATTCTCGTGACGACCGGTGGAGAGATCGTCCAGCACAGTCACCTGATGTCCCCTGGCGATCAACTCCTCTGCCAGATGCGACCCGATGAATCCTGCTCCACCCGTGATCAACGCTTCCATTCAGACCTCCGTAACCAACTTAAAAGGATGCAAGACACAAGACTCAAGCTTCAAGAACTGACACCGCCGGGTGAGCATCTTGCCTATCTCTGTTTTCCTTGAGTCTTGCGTCTTGAATCTTGTGTCCGACCTTAATCGTTCCCAGCAACTCGCGGTACAACTGTTCGATATCAGATACCAACCGATCCAGACAAAACCGCTCGGCGACGAACCGGCGACCGACCTCGCCCATGTGATCTCGCAACGGCGCATCCTCGATCAAGCGCTGCAACGCCGCTGCAAACGCCTGAGCATCCCCCGGCGGTACGAGCAGACCGTGAGGTAGTACCTCGTAAGGCGTGACGGGTGACGGGTGACGGGTGACAGAAGATCCGTGACCAGTGACCAGTGACGAGTAACCAGCTCCATGTTCTTCGTCTCTTGTCACTTGTCCCCTGTCTCTTGTCACAACCCCTAGCAGTTCACGAACACCGCCGACATCGGTTGCCACAATAGGACGACCGGATGCCATCGCCTCAATGAGCGATACGGGACTCCCCTCATTCCATGACGTGAGCGCGACGATGTCGATCGCCCCGTACAGCTGCGGCAGATCGCGTCGCCATCCGAGAAACTGCACGGTGCCGTTGAGCCCGATCGATTGCGCGTATCGCACCAGATCCTCGCGAAGCTCGCCATCGCCCACCACCAAGAATCGAGACACGAGACACGAGACACGAGACACGAGACGAGCGGCGTCAAGAAACAACCGGTGATTCTTGATCGGTACAAGCCGCCCGATAATGCCGACGGTCACCGGACGATTCTCTCGTTCCTTGTCGTTAGTCGCTGGTCGCTGGTCGCTGGCCACTCGTGGCTCGTGGCTCGTGGCTCGTGGCTGAAGAAACGGATCGAGCTCCAGCCCAAGCGGCACGACAACCACCTGCTCAGACCTACCGATCCCCAACGCCAGCACCTCGCACCGCACCCGCTCGCTGACAGCGATGATCCGATCGGTCCGCACCGCCAGCCACCGCTCCGTCCAGATAAACCACCGCGTCATCCAACGATTGAAATAACCGGCGAAGACATGGCCGTGGAATGTGTGCACCACACGGCAACGGCACGACGAATGCCAAAGGTTATACCACCAGGCGGCGGCTCGCCCTAACGCACCGGCCTTGGCTGTGTGCGTATGCACCAGCACCGGACGCTCCCGCCACAAAAGCTGCACGATCGCTACGAACGCAACGAGATCATCCCACGGCCGGATCGACCGCCCCAGCTGCGGGATCACCACCGGCTCCACACCACGCTGGCGCGCAATATCGCTCATGTCGGCTTCGCCGGGCGCCAGACTGCCGACCACCAGTACCGTCCGCCACGCCAGCGCCAGCCGCGCCGATAGCCATGCTGCCTGCTGCGCCGGCCCGCCGACATTCAACCGCGCGATGATCCGAACGATCGTACGCGACGACTCAGTAACTTCCAACATTTCTCTCAAATCCCACGCCCATACTTACCGCCTCAACCCAGTCCACCAACGGGGTCAGACCTCTCGCGCCAGCCATGTTTCTTGTCGTGAGGTCAGACCCCATCGTTGCCGCAAAACAGCCAGCGCTCCCTTTTACCCATCCTTACCGTTTCACCCCATCTAATCACCAACGACTAGCGACGGTTCGCGATCCACGAAGCGCTGATGCCACAGCTCGAGTACCGCCAACGCCCAGATCCGCTGCCCGTGATCGACGCGACCCACCGCATGCTCCTGCAGCAACCGCTCCAGCGCCGATCGCTCGAAATAGCCGCGTCGCGTTGCCTGCTCCGACAACAAGAGCTCCCGCACCCACGCGCTCAGCGGCCCGCGGAACCACCGACCGACCGGCACGCCGAAACCGGCCTTCGATCGGCGCAACACCGCGTCCGGCAATCTCCCGGCAAAGAGCTTGCGCAACAGATACTTGCCCACGCCCCCGCGCACCTTGAGCGACACCGGCATCTGCGCCGACAGCTCAAAGAGCCGATGGTCCAACAGCGGTGAGCGGACTTCCAGCGCATGTGCCATAGACGTCACGTCGACCTTCGGCAACAGATCGCCCGGCAGATACGTCGTCCGATCCACCCCCTGCAACCGATCGACGAGATCCGCCGCCTCCGCCTGACGCCACGCCTCCCGCATATACGCCATCGAATCGTGTCCAGCCAGACGCTCGGCGAAACGCGGTGTATACAACGCCTCCTTCGATCCGTTGAGGAAATACGAGATCCATCCGGCGTACCGCTGCGTTGGCTCCTGCGTCAACCCTTTGAGAAACCGTTTGGCGCGTTGCACCGGATCGCGTTTGGCGCCGGACTCCGGCCAGTATCCCGCCATGCGCGATGCGACCCGCACCAGCGGCTTCGGCCACCACGACAGCTGCTGCGCCGCCACCGCCGCCCGATACCGATCATAGCCCGCGAAGACCTCGTCGCCGCCGTCGCCGTTCAACGCCACCGTGACATCGCTGCGCACCAGACGCGCCAACTCCCATGTCGCCAGCGCCGAAGAATCGGCAAACGGCTCGCCGAATCGCTCCACCAGCTGCGGCAGCAAGGTCGTCGTCTCCGGCCGCACCGTCAGCTCCCGATGCTCTGTACCGAGTTGCTCGGCCACCTGTCGCGCGTACGGCAGCTCGTTGAATGACGCGTCGTCGAAGCCGATCGAGAATGTCTTCACCGGGCGGCTCGATGCCTCGCTCATCAACGCGACCACAGCGCTCGAATCGAGCCCGCCGCTCAAGAACGCGCCGACCGGCACGTCGCTGACCATCCGCCGCCGTGTGGCGTCGCGCAGCAACTCCATGACGCGCTCCCCCCACTCCGCCTCGGATGCATCGCGTTTGGTGCCCGCGTCCACCTGCCAATACCGCTCCACACGCACCGCCCCGCGCTCCCATACCAGCCGATGCGCCGGCGGCAGCTTCGACACCCCGCAGAAGATCGTACCGGGCGCCGGCACATAGCCGTACGTCAGATAGTCATGCACCGCCGACGGCTCCACTTCTGCCGACACCAACGGTGACTCTGTCAACGCCGCCAACTCCGATGCGAACACTAACGCCCCCTGCCCCCCGGCGTAATACAACGGCTTCTTGCCGAGTCGATCCCGCGCCAAGACCAGCCGTTGCCGCGGCGCATCCCACAGCGCAAACGCAAACATCCCCCAGAGCCGCTCGACGCACGCGACGCCGTACGCCTCATAGAGATGCACGATCACCTCAACGTCGCAGCGCGACCGAAACCGATGCCCCTGCGCCTCCAGTTCCTGCCGCAGCTCCGGAAAGTTGTAGATCTCACCGTTCGCCGTCACCCAAATAGTGCCATCTTCGTTGGCCATCGGCTGACGCCCCGCTGGCGACAGATCAATGATACTCAGCCGCGTGTGCCCGAAGCCGGCGCGCCGCTCGCCAAACACCTCGATCCCCTGATCGTCGGGACCGCGGTGCCGCAACGCCGCCGTCATCCGGCGCAACGCCGCCTCATCCACGCCCCGCGACTGCGTGGTCACCTCACCGCAAATGCCGCACATCGCTCATCCTCATCAGCGCTTCCCCGCTAGCCACCCGACAGCGCTGCCGCGCCACAGCGCCTGCCACGTCTCCGTCCGTGCCAACACAATACCGATTACCAGCCAAAACCCACGCAGCACCAACTCACCGGCAACCATCGGCCGACCTACCACGTAGCGCGCCGCTATTTCGACCGGCACCAAGCCCAACAAAAACGCTCCCGCCATTTGCGGCGTCACCGCTGATGAGATAACGAACACCGCTGCCACGCGACCGATCCGCTGGCTATGTCGCACCAGATGACCGCACCCACGTCTCACCACCTTCAGCAAATGGCTACCGCACATCACATCCTCGACTAGAGAAAGCGAAAGAGAACGACCGAACCATCGAAACAACGCACTGTGTTCCACCGCTGTTGCAAGAGCAACAACACTACGAACAGACCTCCGCACCAACCAGCTACTGGCAAGCGATCGGCCAACCGCAAGATCGAACGCGTCACAACCTCGTCCTATCAATGCTACGATTCGACACGCGGCGCTGGTACTCGCCCACTGACTAAGCCCCCACATCACTCACGCCCCCGACCGATGCTATCGGCGTTACACTGAGAATCGTTCCCTCCACACTATACCGCTCGGTCTCCACGCGAAGCACCCGACCGATCTTCACCGGAGTCCGCTCGTAGAACCGTTCTGCCCCTGACAGGATGCACTCGATTTCCACATTGCACTGTACAGTCACCATACCCGGCACCGTACCTGCCGTAACATCCTGAACCTCGACCACGCGCAGTTCCTGACGGTCCGTCGGACTGATCGAGTAATCCCCCTCATGGATGACTGATGCCACCTCAGGAAAGAGATTCTGAATCGTCACGCGCACAACAGCCCGTTCGTGCTGCGCAGCTCCTTCCGGTAACGTCGTCGCCATGGGCATCAACTGCGATGACTCTACCTCTCCGACTCGAAATTCCTGTACTAGCACCACACCGTCCCACTCGTCCGGCTCGAGCACTAATCGATTCCCAACCTTGATCGGCTTCCCCTTGTACAACAACAACCGACTGCCCTCTCGTACACACCGCAGGGCAATAACCACTGGCCGCGTCATCGCCAGCGTGTCTATCGGCCACACAGCAACGATACGAGCCAGCTCGCCACCCCCCGCCGTCGGATCCATCTCGACATCACCAGGACTGACCAACGTCAGCGCCTCATAAGGCAGACCAATCATGAGTCCGCGCACCGTCACCCATGTCGGTGGCGTCGGCGGCGATGGAGCTACTGGCGGAGGTGGTGGTGGCTGATGCACCAGCCGGTAGCTGTAGTAGAACGCCGGTGTCAGCGTCAAGATCACCGCCAGCACCAACGCGTCGATCACATTGATCACGCCCAGAATCCGTCCCTCACGATCAATCAACTGATGCATGCCTTCCTCCATTTAGCAACGAAGCAGTCATCGTCAGGTACGCAGACATGCCGCTTCGCCCCCGCCTTACCGATGGGGTCAGACCTCTGACGTAAGCCGCGCTTCTCGGCTTGAGGTCAGACCCCATTGCAGCAACGATCCGGTCTCCCACCCTATCTCTCAGCCCGTTCCGCGCTGCTGTTCCGCGTAGTTCCGCGATCGCTTTACAGATATCCCTTCCACCGGTAATACACCAGACTAGCATACTCATGCAGAATCGCACGGATCTGCCGCGGCTCCGCCATGCGCCCGGGACGATCACGCGTGTCGTAGAAGATGCTGAACGGGATCGGCGTCAACCGCACCGCCAGATCCGGCGCAGCCTTCCGATAGACCATGGCCACGCGCCGCATGTGGTACGGCGAGCTGACGATCAGTGCCGATCGCCACCCCCGCTCCCGGAGTAGGCGACTCGTCTGCACAACATTCTCGTAGGTGTTGCGTGCCTGCGTCTCCAGCACGATCGCCTCTGACGGCACACCCAACGCCAGCGCCAGCAGCCGCATGACCGACACCTCCTGAAACGCATACGTATAGCCCGATGAGAAGATAAGACGCTCGGCGAATCCCTGCCGGTAGAGCTCAGTCGCATAGCGCACCCGCTCTTCATATCCCTGCCCGGGCCGCCCGGACTCCCCAACACCACCAGCGAAGACGACGATCACATCCGACGGCTGCGGCACTTCCGCTACCTTCAACGGTGCCGCGGCCCACCACACGAGCGGCGTATGCAGCAGCAGCGCATACGCCACCAGCACCGCCGTCACCGCCGCCACCAGCCGCATCTGCGCCGTCTGCAGAAACGCCAAGAGCCGCCGCTGCCAGTCCCGCTCCCGCTCCCGCGCCCGCTCCGCCATGCGCTCCTGAATCACGCGCGACATCGCCTCGATCCGTGCCGACCAGCTATTCTCCCGCGCCGCCGCGATCCGCCGCTCCCGCTCGCGGAAGCCGTTCGCCCCTTCAGCCAATGCCGCCTCCACCTGCCTGGCAAACGCCGCCGCATCCCCCGCCGTCCGGATGCACGCCTCATGCTGCTCGTTGAACGCCAGGATCTCCCGCAGCGGCGTCGACACCACCGGCTTGCCGAGCGCCAGATACTCGTTGGTCTTGGTCGGATAGACATGATCGGTGTACGCCGTCAACCGGTACGGGATCGTCGCCACGTCGAAGCCGTCGATATACGACGGCAGCGCTTCATGCGGCTTACCCCCCAGCAGGTGCACGTTTGCCCGTTGCGTGAGCCAGCTGATGTCTGTCTGCACCGGCCCCACCAGCACCAGCGACCACTCCGGATGTGCATCCGCCACCGCACACAACAGCTCCTGATCGATCCACCGATGCACGCCCCCGACGTAGCCGATGCGCGGCGCCCGGATCCGTGCGATATCCTCCGGCATCGCCGCCTTCCGCGGGGACGACCGCCACGCCTCAAACTTCTCGAAACTCACACCAAACGGGAAGCGATGCACGTGATGACTCTCGGCCAACGCCCGCTCATACAATTTCGTCGAGGTGACGAACACAGCATCCACGAGACGGAACATCGCGCGCTCATCGCGCAGAATACGCCGCGCTGCCGGAGAACTGTCGGCAAAATTGTCGATGCAGTAGTAGAGGGAGCACTTCGGATCTATCGCCCGGATGATGTCCGCCGCCAATCGCGTCGGCAGGAACGTCCAGATGATCGGCCGCCCAAATCCCATGACGTGCATCCAGCGACGCAGATCGCGCAGAATCAAGCGCCGGTTGATCCGCCGCGCCAGACGCGAGTAGGGAAACGGCAAGATGCACGGTGAGAAGACATGGAGATTCTCCCGGATCTGCCGGAACCCCCGCGTGCTCCGCCACCAACTCTGCAACCGCTTGCGCAGCCGCGGCATGTCCCGCCACGTCGGCGCCCGGATGCCGGTGTTCTCGATGAAGAGCACACGACAACCGTTCGCCGCCAAGGTCGACATGATCTCCTGATGACCCTGCCAGATGAAATCCCAGTCGATCGATGAAATGCAGATGATCGACTCCCCCTTCAGCACAACGACACCTCCGACTCCATTCCGTCATCCGCCGATACCCATCCCCACGTGCCACCCCACCAGCGGCGAAACTCGATCCAGCACCGGCGCCACGGCATCTGCCGACTCGCCCGCAACGCCCCGTCCGATTCGGCTGCCAGCACCTCGAGCGTTTCCAGAAATCGCGCGTACGGCACGCCGCCTATCTCGCACGCGCCAACGATCCGTTCCGTCGACAATGGATTCCGACGAATCGTTTCCACGTCCATCAGCACACCTTCGGCATCGGCAAACCAAAATCTCCGGTACGGATCGACCGGCACCCAACGGCCATCGAGCTGCACGAGCGCCAACGAAATCCTGCCGTCTAGACCGCTCGGCCGCAACCGCTGCACCGCCGATGGCACACCGACATACGCCGCCAACGTCGCCATCACATCCGCCAGCTGATCATCCTCCCCGTAACCGCGAACAATCACATGCCAGACATGATCATCGACCACCGGCAACCCCTGCGGCGTCCCGGCGTACAACCGCTCCCCGATCCATCGAAAAATCGCCTCTGCCTTCGCGGTATCGGTCGCCTCAGCACCGGCAATCTCCTCCGCTAGCCGCCGATAGTGGTAGTCCCGATCCAAAAACTCCATGACCTTCACGTACAACGGTATCTTGATGACCCGCACCCGATAGTTGATTCCCTGGTGCGTCGGTACCGGCCTGGTCGCCACGAAGAACCCGATGAGCAACAGCACCAACATGACAAACCACTGCTTCCACCACATCAACGACCCCCGCCAGGAAAACTACAAACCACGTGAAACGTCGTTCGTCGATCATCGTTCGTAAAACCGCTCAAACCCTGTGAAGCGCATCTCGTGAAGCGTCATTCGTCAAACCCCGCCTGAAGGTTTTGTTTTCACGCTTCACGCTTCACGCTTCACGAAGAACGCACGACGCGCGACGGCTCCGACACAACACCGCATCCGGACGCTTGGGGAGCTACCTCCGACATCCCGCTCTCACATCCCACAGGCACAGTGCCGTGCAACCGCCAGCCGTACGCTTCCGTTGCTGTAATACTTACATCCTGTAAGCCCACCGCCTCAGCCCACGCCTGCAACGACGGCGGATCGTAGTAATACCGGATCGGTGCCGCGAGCCGGTCGAACCAATCCGCCAAACAGACGCCGAACGGAAAACCGCTGTAGCGCCGGATACGCTCGGGCGTCCACCGCTCCACCCACCGCCCCACCAGCGGGAGACGGCGCAAGCCGCGATACACCAGCCCAATCGCCCGATCGATCACCGTCGCCACCCAGCTGATGACATGCAGCGTTCGGGGGCCGAGCCGCGTCGTCACCGCCCGCATAGACTCCAATACCAGATTCGTCCATCGACGCGACGTGCTATAGACCCAGATCATGACCATGCCGCCGGGCTTGACCAGGCGGACGATCGATTCGAACCCGCGCTGCGGCTCCGGCAGATGATGCAGTACACCGAGCGAATAGACGAAATCAAACGTCCCCTTCGGTAGCGGGGGATTGAGCAGATCGCCCTGGACGAGATGCACGTTGGGCAACGCCACGGTCGCCTGACGCGTCACATCGATCGCCACGCTCATATCCAACCCCACCATCTCAGCACCAAAACGGCTCGCCTGATAGATGTGCCGTCCGAACCCGCACCCGGCATCGAGCCCCAATTTTCCCTGAAAGAATGACGGCGGCACTGGATCCAGATATGCCAGAAAGTTTGCCTCAAACGTCTCTGGCTCCTTCCCAAAATGCGTCCACTGATACCCGAAGCGATCCTTCGTGAGCCGCTCCTGACTGCCCAACGACTCATCCACCACCATCCGCGGCACGCCGTCGCGTACCGGGACGCGTCGCTGGCAAGCGCCCTCGCACTGCAACACCCCCTCCGACAACTCCCCCTGGCGAACATCCCCCTCTACCACACGGAATGTCTGTCCGCACGCCGGACACCGCAACAACTCAAGCAATCGCGTTCTCATGAAATTCCCCGTGGCTCTCCCATCCTGACCACTACGCCCCAAGCCTCCAGCTGCCCCCTCACCCATTCTTGACGTTTCATTCCAACCTTACCATTGGGGTCAGACCTCTCGCGTCAGCCAAGCTTCCCGGCGTGAGGTCAGACCCCGTGCAGCAACGACACAGCCATCATCAGGCACCTTCGGCGCCAGACCCACTGCGGTAACAATCCAGTCTTCGCCAACGAACTCCATCCTCTCGCTTCACCGCAACTTGCCGATGGAGTCAGACCCCTACGGGGTCAGACTCCACTGACGCAACGAATCACGCGTCAAGCGCGACGCCTCGCGCGCATCACCGTCCTCCGAAGCAGATGCCAACCGCCGCTCGACAGCAGCGCGCAGCACGGCGATCATCGCCGGCGCATGCACATAGGTCGCAAAACGCTCCTCCACGGTGCGGCGCCCAGCCAACGCCATCCGCTCCCGCAACGATCGATCCACCAACAATTGCTCCAGCTTCTCCTCCCACTCGGCATCGGAGCCGGCCAGAAACCCATTCTCCCCGTCGCGGATGATTTCGCGATTCCGCCCGAAGTCCGATACCACCGCCGGCACCCCCACCGCCAGATATTGCACCGTCTTGTATCCCGTCTTCCCCTTGTCGAACTCATGATTCCCCAACGGATAAACGCCGACGTCAAACCGCTGTAAATCCCCCACTTCATGCTCCAGCGCCCAATCGCGCTGCACAACGCGGAGGCCGGGCGCGTCGAATCGACGACCGGCGCCGATCACGCACAGCTCGAAGTCGTGCCGACTGGCAAGACGCTGCAGCACCGGCACAATCTGCTCCAGATACACCGCCGTCGAGTGCGTCCCCATCCAGCCGATCACTGGTCTAGACGGCTGACCGTCGTGTTCTGCTTCGTCCGCCACAGAGCCGACGGCGGACTTCGCAGCAACTCCCCCTTCACATGTAACATTCTGCACAGGAGGGTCGCGCCGCGGCGTAAAATACGTCGTCTCGACCGGCGTCGGAATCATCACCACCCGATCGTGGATCGTCCTGACATAATCCTGCAGATAGTCGTTGCACACGACTACGACGCGGCTCATCCGGATAATCGCCGGAACCTTCCAGTAACATTTGACCCCCCGCAACCACCCGCGCCCTCCAGAGGTCGTCGGGCTCGGCAGATGAATCGCATCGTCGATATCGTAGACGATCGGCTTGCCCATCCGGGCGATAATCCACTCAACGAGCGGCGGCCCGAGCGGCGCCGCCTCCCGATAGATGAAGACCGCGTCGTAGCGCACAGCCCGCACCACATCCAGCATGCGGTTCACCCCGCAGACCAGCACCCACCACGCCTTCTCCGCCCACCGCCCCGGCTGATAGGCGATCTGCAGCATGCGGTTTGTCATGAACGGACGTACCCGCCCCTCGATCCCCACCGCCTTCAAGTACGGCAGATACTGCTCGATCCGGGCACGACACCCGGCGCCGAGATGCGGCACCGGGCCGATGAACAACACTCTCATGACAGCCACCCAAGCCCACAGGAGGCAGGAGGCAGGAGGCAGAAGGCAACAGCAAAATGCTCTGCGCTAACCATCAGTTGTTCTCTGCATTCTGCCTTCTGCTTTCTGCTTTCCGCACCCACACCGCTAGTCCTCTCTTCTGCAAGCTTCCGCCTCTTACACGGCTGCCGAGCGCGCTGCACCCAACACCAGCTCCCGACTTTCCTCCACAGTATCCCCTCCGGCCGACCGCTCGGCCGACAGCCGCTGCGCGTACGCCGATGTCGTCAGAAACTCCACAGACCCCGCGGCCGCCATGCACCGCAACAGCGCGACAAGATCCCGCCGTACGCGACTCCAATCCCGCTCCAACAGCAGCGACCGGAATTGAAATCCATGAACGCGCGACGGCAGAAAATCCCTCCACGACACGCGCAACCGCTGCGAGACACCGCGCTCCGCGTTGAAATCCTCGGCATGCAGCATGAAGACGATCGGCTTGCCTGTCACACGCGACTCCGCATACAACCCGCGAAAGAATGCCTTCATCAGCGGCAGCCCGATCAACCGCTCGGTGTTCGAGAGAAACGGCAACATCCATGCAGAGACCGGCACCTCCCACACCCGCGCGCTGCCACGCCGGTACGCACTCTCCCACGATGGATGATACGGACGGCGCGGCGCCACGAACGGCCCCACGTTGTAGAGATCCGATCCAAATACACTCAACCGCTGCGCTGTCACCGACGTATCCACCACATAGCCCAGCTCGTCCAATACCTGCATCGTATGCCCCGATACCTTGAAGACCGGCGCGCGAAAGCTGGTGGGTGGCTTGCCGAGGATCGACGTCAAGTCGGCGGTCGCCTGCCCCAGCAGCCATCGCTGCTCAGCCAGAGACAGCGTGCTGTACTGCTCCGAGTACTCATGCGTGAAGCCATGGCAACCGATCTCATGACCTTCGGCCACCAGCGCGTCAACCTCCCCGCGCAACAACTGGGCCGACTTCGATGGAAAAAAGAATGTGCACGGCAATCCCAGTTCCCGCAGCACCGGCCGGGCTTCCGCCAAGTCCTGACGCACCTGCTCCGCCGAGCATTCATGCGTATGGATATCGCATGTCAGAAGAATCGGAACCTTCGTCATGACTTCTGCGCCGCCGCTATGATAATCCCGGCTGTGCTCCGCACCAGCGGAATCCGCTCCCCCACCGCGTCGATCACCTTGAAGATCGGCAACAGGCCACTCGGCAGCACCGTCGGCGTAAAGAGAATCCGCCGAATGCCAATCGTGCGCAGACCAGCGCCCTCCAGCACGCGCGACACCTCCGCCGGCGTAAACCATCGGTCATGCGGATGCCGCTCGCTGCCGAGCCACGGCTTCAGGTAGAACCATGGACACCAGCGGTTTGGGAAATCGACCACCGCGCGCCCGCCCGGCTTCAACACACGGTTGATCTCCGCACAAGCCCTGGAGAGATCCGGCACATAGCGCAACGTTGAGAACGAGAGCACACCGTCGAAATAGTTGTCCGGAAACTGGCCGAGATCCTCCGCATCACTGTTCACAAACCGCAGACCCTCCGTCCGGCTGCGCGCCAACCGCTCCTGCGCCAACCTGATGGATTCCGGCGAAAGATCGGCACCCGTGACGCGAAATCCGTGCTGCGCCAGCGCGAACGAGTACTGCCCGACCGAGCATCCGATCTCCAGCAGATGCGCCCCTGACGCATACGACCCCATGCGCAACGCCGTCTCCAGCTTGCGCACACGGAAATACGCCTTGGACAAACCGATCTCTTCAAACATTCCCCGCGCGTCCAGCTCCCGCCGCGCAAAACCATCGTACCGGGCCTGCACCTCTGTCTTTGCCTGAACGTTAGTTGCCATTGTTCCTCGCCCCTCTCACATCACACCCTGTCGATTCACCAAATCATCTGCCGATGCGCCAAGCCCCATCGATAGCACATTTCACCGCGCGACCCCGGACGCCCCCAGCCGCCGATGGCATTCCACGACATACTCCCGTAATGCCTCCTCCCACGACCGCATCCAATCGCCATACCCCATCTCGATCAACCGACGATTCTCCATCGCCTCTGACGGCGGGCGCGGTGCCGGTAGCGGAAACCGCTCCGAGCCGACGGGCTCAACCTCGATCCCCGGCTCCCCCCAGTACTCCACCACCTTCCGCGCGATGTCGTAGCGACTTGCCCATCCACGATTCGCCATGTGATACAACCCGAAACGCCCCGTTTCCACCAGCCGCAGGAGGCTGGCCGCCATATCATCGGTGAAAGTCGGACTCCCAATCTTATCGTTCACCGCCAGCAACTGCCGCTGCCCGCCCGCCAGCTGCTGGATAATCTTCGCCACAAACTTCTTGTCCTTCTCGATGCCGCCGATCATCCACCCAGCTCGCACCACATACGACCGCTCCAAATGCTCGCGGACGATGTGCTCGCCCTCCAGCTTGCTCCTGGCGTACACGTTCAGCGGATTGGGCTTGTCATCCTCAGTATAGGGCTTGCCCTTCTCTCCATCGAAGACGCTGCTGGTACTGATGTACAACATGACAGCACCGACTGACCGACACGCCCGCACGATGTTGGCCGTGCCGATCGCGTTGGTACGATACGCATGCTCCGACTCCCGCTCGCAACGATCGACGTCAGTCTCAGCCGCCAGATGCATGATGATGTCGGGCCGCGCCGCCTCGGCCAGACGGCGGGCCGCGTCGACCTCCCGGATATCGAGCCGCTCCAACCGCCCGTCCGAACCGACCAAATCCGTCGACACCACCTCATGCCCCTGCGCCACGATCCGCGGACAGAGGCTCGAACCAAGCATTCCGTTAGCGCCCGTCACCAAGAACTTCACCGTGGCACCTCCTCTCCAACAATCGTCGCATGTCGTATGTCGCATGTCGTACGCGAGACTTCGACCCCCAACACCTGACCAGCACCGTGGATTTGGTCACCTGCGACCCGCGACGTGCGACCTGCGACGCACGATCCGCGACCTAGCGACTCGTACAGCTGTCGGTATCGCTCAACGCCGACCGACACCGACAGGCGTTCCTCCGCCACGCGCCGGCAGCGATGCCGCAACTCCTCGCCATCGCGCCAGAGCTCGCGCAACCGCTCCGCCGCCAGGCGGAACGCCTCCGGCTCGAACCGATCGATCACCGTCCCAACCCGGTGCTGCTCCAACAGCTGCGTCGCATCCGGCACATGACGATTGACCACCGCCGGAATCCCACACGCCAGATACTCCCCAATCTTCGTCGGATAACGCCCGATCACCGATGGCCCCGGCTTGTAAAACGCGATGCCGGCATCGGCCTGCGCCAACCACCGCGGCACCTCGCGATATCCGGCGCGCACGCACACGACGCGCGGACTCAAGCCGCAGCGCGCGATCGCCTCCGCCACGAACGGCTCGTCGCTCTGCGGCGACACCAGCAACAACCGACCACCACCCCAATGCCGGAACGCCTCCGCAGAAAACCGCAGCACCTCATCTAACATATACACCGTCCCGAGCGACCCGGCATACACCAGCGTCGGCCCGCTATCCGATGCCGTGCTCCCGTTGCCAGCTAGCTGACCGACAACCCGCACTGCAGCGCGCTCAGGCCGAAAGAGCTCCGTATCCACACATGTCGGAATCACCGAGATCGGCGCCGACGCCCCACGACGCTTCAGCTCCTCCGCCATCGCCTCCGTCAACACCACGATCCGATCAGCGCCATTGACCAACCATCGCTCAACCCTATCCGCCCCACGCACCAGCCATGAGCCGTCGCGCCAGATCCCCCCATCGATCCGCTCCCTCACCCAAAAGCCGCGCATGTCAAAGATCATCGGGATGCCCGTCAGACGCTTGAGCATCAAGCCGATGAGCGCCGCAATATCGCTGCGCGCATGCAACCACAGCGGGCGATACCGTTGACACAACTGCCCTGCCGCCACCACGCCTCGCAGCAGATCGTACACCGTGGAGATGGTCGGCGGCCACTTGTGATACCGCAATGGATGCCACACAATCCCCTGCGCTCGGCAACGCTCACGAATACGCGCCATCGCCTCATCCGACGCAACGCCCGGCTTTTCGAAACTCAGCACCACGAACCGATAGTGAAGCCCCACGGGCAAAGCTCGTGGGGCGGAATCCTGAGCAAGGGCCTCGTCCGCCAACGATCCGTGGCGGATGACCCGCGTCGAAGGGCTGCGGCGCGAGAGCCCCTCCAGATACGGCAGCACCTGCGACTGCCCCAATGGATCCGTCAAGCCGTCGTAGGTCAAATACAGAACGGTCATCGCCTTAGTCGATGACGACATATCGCTCTCTCCCATGCTGCCGATAAAAGTTAGGCACCGAATCGTCTGCCCGTCCTTGCCGCTTCAACTCAACCTTTCCAATGGGGTCAGACCCCTCGCCGCCTCCTGGCTGCTCGTCTTGGGGTCAGACCCCACCGAGCAACAACTCAGGCTTACTCCTGGAGTTTCATTTCGCATTCCACATTCCACCTTCCGCCATTCCAACCCTCGGAAAAGACGAACGAGCCCCGTTGCAGCCAGCGCGAGCGCATACGGCGTCACGACGTCGCGCAGCCGCATCGTCGACCCAACATTCCACAGCGTTAACGCATAGACACTCGCGACCGCGCCGCACACGAGCAAGACCACTGCCGTTTCGCGCCATCGACTCTGCAGCCAGCATCCCACCCCGACCACCACCGGCAGCCATAGCCAATAGCTGAGCACCGTCTGCGGCCATGCGGCCCACTGCGCCCAATTCTCTACGCGCCATGGAAACGGCGCGAAGAGCAAAAACATCATCCCCCGCACATACGCCAACCCCAACTCACTGGCACGTAGCGGCTCCGTGCGCTCGTAGTACGGATGTGTGTCCAGAAACCGTCTTGGGTAGACGCGATACATCGTGCCTTCATAACGGGAGCCGGATGTCTGGAGCGTCACCAGACGCAACACCGCCGCTCGTGACGCCGCCTTGCATCGATCGACCAATTCGGGTCCGCGCAACCCCATCAGCAACACCAGTGCCCCAACAACCAGTACGATAGTGCTCCGCTTCCACCGCCACGGCATCAGTCCCAGCACACCGAACACTGTTGCCATAGCAACCAGTCGGGCAATGTCATACCGCACAGCCATCAACCCGAAGAGACCGACCCACGCCGCGGCCGCCACCAGCGCCCCCACACCGGCCTGTCGTGCGCCGACACGGATGAACACGACGCCGAGCACCCCAACCAACAACGCCAACGGCCAGAACTTCTCTCCAATCAGCAATAACAAGCATCCTACCGCCACCGGCACTCCATGCCCGCGTACCATGAACCAAATGGGTACCAGCAATCCGATCGTCGCAGTCGCATCCTTGAGACCGGTCACCGACCAGAGCAGCATCGACGGCCACCACAGCGCGAGCAGCAACGCCACCCGCGCCGCCGACACGCCCGCCATCCGCCTGACCAGATCGTACAGCAGCGCCGACGTTAACACACCCAGGCAGGCGTTAAACCACTTCACCGTCAACGGGCTATGTCCGAAGACCGCGTAGAACCAGCCAACGACATAGCCCATACCACCGACCTGATACTGGCTGCGTGGAGGTATCGCTCCTCGGTTGGTCTCCCGCAGATACTTCAGCCCCACTGCATCGTTACCAACATAGCGCGCCGGCAACGGCTCGCCGCGCAACACTTCGGCGATGTAATTACCGCTATAGCTGTAGGCGCGAGCGTCGCCAAAGAGATCCGAGCCGAGACCGGTGTGCCAGGCATATGCCATGCCGACCGTCGCCAGGATCAACCGCACGGCGAGCCCGAACGCCAGCCACCGCCCGGCCCATCGCCGCTCCGCCGCATCCGGCACCAACCACTGCAATCCCAGACAACCGGCAACGATCAGTCCGGCGATCGCCACCGGTCCGCAGCCCCACAGCGCAACGACCGCGCCGCACACCGCGCCGATGACCGGCACGTACCAGCTACGATACCCGCTCATACACCACGATCGCCGGAGAGACGTAATCGTTCGGCACCGGATGCCACCAGAGATACCGTGGATACGTCAATCCTCTGACCCGCTGCGATGCCACCTTCACGTTGCGCGGCTCGAACGTCGCCACCGGACGATACGGCAGCTCTCCCGCGCGTAACCGCCCGATAAACCGCACCCACGGATCCTCGGAGCTACCGACCTCGTACTCGGCTCCGGGAAATGCCACCGCCAGATATCGCGCTGCTCCTTCGCCACGAGCCAATCGTTCCACATGCGCCGCAATCCGCGGCTGCATGTCTTGGAACAAGCTGGCCGATGGATCACTCTTCATCGCCGTCCGATACGCATCGCGCGTCAGCTCCCCGAGAAAGAGAATGCGGCGCTCATCCAGCAACGACTCGGTGAACAGCCATGACGGCTGCTGCAGATGTTCGATCGCGGCATCCGGTGGCAGCGCTTCCTGAATCCACCGCGACGCCTCATAGCGCGTATCCCCACCGGCGTAGTGCGCGCTACCCGCCACTGTGTAGGCCGCCGAGTAGCCGAGGATGAGCGCCAACGCGCCAACGCGCAGCCACCGAGGCCACCGCCCTGACGCCAGCCACCGCTCAATCCCCCATCCGGCCGCCAGCGCTAATACCGGCACAATCAGCATGATGAATTTTGTATGCGCATAGCGGTGGCGATAGCTGGCCGCCAAGGATAGATACACCGCCGCCCACACCAACAACACCACCCAACCCCGCCATCCCAGCTCCCGGCGCCGCACACTCTGTACCGCTGCCACCACGCCGCCCGCCACACATACAGCCAGCGGCACACCGAACACCGTCACCAGCTGAATCAGATAGTTGAGCAGACGCACCGGCCAGATCCCCACTTCGACACCGGCATCGTAGAGAAACATGCTGTACACACGAGCCGACTCCTGCAGCTGCCCGATACTGAGCGGCAGCATGGGCCAACCGATCAACAACCCAACCAGCCAGCACCCTGTCCCTCTCAATAACCCGCGCACCACATCGCCACTCCAGCAGGTCGCCATCAACACCGGCAGCACCAGCACCACGCCGTTGTACTTCACGGCGCAGGCAAGTCCCGCCACGAACCACCCGACCATCAACCGCCGTGCACGACCAGCCGCATCAGACCGCTCATCCAGCGCCGCCACCGCTGACCAGAGTGCCACCACACCGAGCAAATTCACCAGCGGCGAACTCCGCTCCAAATGGTTGTCGCCGACAAATCCCATCGTGACCGCCAGCGCAGCAGCTGCCGCTACCGCCCCGATCGGACTCATCAATCGCCGCCCGATCCGGTAAACGAGCCAAATCATCACCACGCCGAAACATACCGACAAGCCCCGCGCCACCAGAAACAACCCCGATGCTACATCCGGTGCCACCTGCGTGAGTCGATGCCATGACACCGAGGCAGCCGCAGCTAATTCGTTGAACGATACGCCACGCAACGCCAGATAACCGGCATACGGCGCTAGCGCTGTCAGCAGAACGATCTTGTAGAACGGCGGGTGATAGATGTCGTACGTCAACCATCGTTGCTCCGCCGCCATCTTGACGGCCTCCGTCACCTCTTGATCGACGTTCCAGCGCGCCAGCAACCCCCACGAAATCCCATACAGCGTCGCCGCCAGATTGACCACGATCGCCAATCCCAGCACCCACTGGAGAAGAGCGCGCGACGGGTGATGGGCGATGGGTGACGGGTGACCAACCCCTCGCCCCTTGTCCCCTGTCACCTGTCCCTGGTCACGCGCCGTCAAATCTGCATCTGCAGATTTGACGGCGTAAAGCGTCATCACATCCCAGAAGTTGAAGTAGATTGGAATCGAACCGACCGGCGAACGCTCCAGCCACGCCTTGAACCATCGGCTCATCCGCGACGGCATCAGATACGCCACCCGGAACGCCACCAGCCGCAGCGGCACCCATTTGCCCGGCCGCCGGATTCGCAGAAGCCGATAGCCGGTCGCCTCCAATACCCGCCGCGCCGATGACGGTGTCAGATAATGCAGATGCGTCGGCGGGATCAAGAGATGCCACCCATTGCGACACACGCGGGCGAACCGGCTGCCGATGTTCGTCACATGCGCGATCAACAGTCCATCCTCCCGTAACAAGCGTCGGCACTGCCGCAACGCCGATACCGGATCAGACAAATGATCGAGCACATCCCACAGCGTCACCAGATCAAACGATCGTTCCGACCACGGCGCCGCGCCAAGCTCCCCGCAGACCACCTCGCCTCCTACGGTCCGCCGTGCTGCCGTGACAGCGTACTCGGAGACGTCGAGCCCGCATCGCTCCCAACCGTCCGGCGCCATCGCCAGAAACGTCCCCGTCGCGCAACCAACATCCAAGACCGACTTCGTCGCACGTCGCACGTCGCACGTCGTACGACCTGCGACCTGCGACATACGACTGCTTTTGTGCGACGTGCGACAGCTCTTACGGAACCACTCCGTGATTTCTTTCCACCGGCGCCGGCAGTTCCACCGCTCCACCCACGCATCCTGACGGTAATCGAGATAGCCGAATTTCTCATCGGAGCCCTGAAAGTAGTCGGCGCCATAATACGCGGCCGCATCGAACGCCCCCGCATCGCCCCGCGCCGCAATCATCCCGCATCCCTCACACCGCCAGAGGTGAAAACCGTTCTTCTCGCCGACATGACGTTGAGGGACGTCGCCGCAGAGCACACATGCGACCGTAGCCGATACCCCCGCCCCCTTCATAACATCAGGCGCGTCGAGTTTTAGTCCGCCACCACTCATAGATGATCCTCATCAGAAACGTCGTCCCGTGCTGGATAACGCGCGACTTCGCCTGCCCGCCCTGCCGCATCCGCTCATGACTGGGCACCTCGACAATCCGATGCCCACATCGCAGCGCCGCCGCCAGCAGCTCGATCTCAATATCGAAACTTGTCGCCGTCAGCGGTTGCCGCTCCACGATGTCGCGCTTGAACGCCTTGAACCCGTTGAGCGCGTCGGAGAGATACCGCTTGTGCGCCAACCCGAACGCCGCCGTCAGAAAGATATTGCCCAGCGCGCGAATCCTCGTGTACTCATCGCTCCCGCCATAGATGCGGGAGCCAATGACGAGCCCCGCCCCATCGTCGAGCGGCTCCACCAGCTTTGGGATATCCGCCGCGCGATGCGAGCCATCGGCATCCATCATCACCACATAGTCACCCTTCGCCGCATCGAAGCCAACGCGCAGTGTCTGCCCTTTGCCGCGCCCCTGCGTATTCGTCACCACCACGGCCCCGGCCCGCCGAGCCACCGTCGTTGTCAGATCGGTCGAGTGATCATCCACCACGATCACTTCGTACGCATACGCGCCGCCACGTAACGACCGATGGATATCCTGCACCACCTCGCCGATCGTCGCCTCCTCGTTCATCGCCGGAATCACCACGCTCACCTTCTTCGAGGATGCTGTCGTTACGCTCATCGCCACGCCCCGCCTACCGCTTCGTCCATCGCCCCACCACAAACAACGCCATATCGATCGGCACGCCCCGCGGTACCGTCTCGACCCGCTCCCGACGCAAGTGCCGATCCGCCGACGCCAACAACATCCGATGATCGGCCTTGTGCACAACGTGCGGATCGGGCGTCCGCGCCATTCGATACCCGATATCCGTGATCCAGCTCGTCACCGGGAAACCGAGAATCACCGCGCCGCCTATCGCCGTTACCCGCGCCAGCTCCGCGACCGCCGCATCATACATCTCGACAAACTCCAGCACGCTCACGCAGACCACACCGTCAAACACCGTATCGCCAAATGGCAGCGCCGCGATGCTGCCACGCATCAGCCGCACGGCGATCCCCTCGCGTCCGGCCATCGTCGCCACGCCGTTGAGCCGATCATGAATGTCAACGCCGTACAACGCGTCGGACCGATCGCCAAGCTCCGGCAACAACACGCCGCCCCCGACACCGGCATCCAGCAGCCGCCGGAACCGCCGCCCATCCGCCAGTTCCAATGTCGCCGTGAGCCGCCGATTTAGCAACCACCGAAACGGCACCCGATAATGCAGGCAGATCGGATCCGTCGGGCCCGTCATCGTTACGTGCGATGGATCAGGCAGCCGCAACCGCATCGGTCATCCCCACCGGCTCCGGCTCGCCAGCCAGCTCGCGCACCAACTCATCCGTTGTCGTCAACCGGTACGACGCGTGCAACGCCTCAAGCACACGCCGGATCAGCGACAGCTTCCGGGTCACCGGAATGTTGACGCCGATGACGCGCCGCAGCGGCTCGTATGATGGCTGCACCACATCCACCAGGTGAAACACATAGTTGATCGGCACGCGACGTGCCACCAGCTGGCGCAATCCCCACTCGAAGTATCCGGCGCCGCCTAGCACGGTATAGCTGAAGTGAAACGGCAGACGCATGCACGGAACCACGGTCACTGGCACCTCCAGGATCGGGCGATCGCCGGCGCAATACGGGTCATCGGCATGGGGGCGGTACGGAGCGATCGGTGTCCGAAAGGAAAACGCCAGACGATGCCTCGCCATCTGCTTGCCACCACTGATGAAGCGATACGCGAGCCGCACCCATCCCGCCAGCGAAGCGCTGAAGACGGAGCTGTCATACCGATAGCCCGCCTGCTCCAGCAGATCGAGTGTGACAGCATCCACCGAGAAGCCGGGCGAACGAAACCCGGACGGCGGATGCCCGATCGCCCGCTCGATCAACGCCGCCGACCGATGCACCTCCACCGACTGCCCGGCGCTCGGCATACCGGTCAAGTACGCATGCGTCTGACCATGACTGGCGATCTCATGCCCCTCGCCAGCCACCCGCTGAATCACCGCCCGTTTCGACGGCACCTCTAGATCCAGACCGTTCACGAAAAACGTCGCCCGAATGTCATACTGCCTGAAGAGATCCAGCAGACGTGTAATCGCCACGTCGAACAACTCGTCCTGCTCCAAACGCATCGGCTCCCCCAAGAGCTGCTGCCAGACCCACAGCCCATCGACGTCAACCTGGATCGTCCCGGCCGGACGACCCCCCAATGCTCCGCCAAGCGTCATGGCGGACTGCTCAGGATTCCTCCCCACGGGCGTGTGCGGCGATACACCCGCAGACTCTGCCCGTGGAGTGCTGCTCATGCCGGACTCCCGCACTCCTGTTCCTGCTCGACCTGCTGCGTCTCGACCACCCGCAGCTCCGTGGCGCGGATCGCCTCGGCATACCGCCGACGCGCCGCCCGTCCGCTCCACCGGCTCAGCAATCCCTCCCGCACGAACAGCTTGAGATAACCGAGAATCGTCCGCAGCCGCTTCTGCTTGCTCGGCGTCTTGGTCAGATCGCACCGCAGCACCATCGGCACCTCACGGATCGCCGCACCGAGACGCGCGAGCTTGATCACCATCTCGGCAGCACACGTGAAGCCGGACTCCTGTACCAACCGTCCCTGATACGCCTCGACCGCCGCCCGCAGCGTCTTCACTCGCAGCGCCCGATAGAACGAGCTGTACGTATGCACCCCGCGCACCGGAAAGACGAGCTGCAGCAACAGATTTGCTCCCGCGCTCAGCAACCGCCGCGCCGACGTCGTACCAACTACCCCACCGCCCTCGGCATAGCATGACGCCAGCACCACATCATTCCCCTGCTCGATCAACACCAACATCTGCCTCAGGACCATCGGGTCCGACGTATTGTCCGCCTCCTTGAACACCACCACATCCTGCGGCTCAGCCAGCTCGAGCGCCTTCGCGATCCCGCTGCGGAACACCGCGCCCACGCCCAGATTGCGCGGATGCCGCACCAGCTCGATCGGCATCGACGCCGCGTACTGCTGCACGATCGCCGCCGTCCGATCCGTGCTGCCGTCATCCACGATGATCATCCGATACAACAATCCCCAACGCTGCATCTGTGCCTGCGCCCCGTCCAGCAACGCGCGGAGATTCAGCTCCTCGTTGTACGCCGGAATGATGAACAGCACCCGGCCGGTCGCCGACCCCACACCCCCCAGCTCACGCAATCCCACCGACACATCGGTGACACGACTCATGCCACAACCTCCGTGATTCGTGGCTCGTGGCTCGCGATTCGCACCTCGCAATCCACGTCACCATCGACTGCCACGCTCCGCCGATGCTCCACTGCCAACGCCAACCCCGCCCCAGCCGCCAAGATGAATTCCCCAATCAGCGGCCACGAATGCCACCAATACCAATAGACGTTATGCATGTACGGTGAAATGCGTGGCAGATGATGCAGCAGTCCGAACGGCAGAAAGCCGCCGACCAACAGATACCACACGCCAAAGCAGCCCAACACCATTGCCGCTGCCCCCAACGACGTCCGATCCGTTGCCGCCAGCGCCAGCCATACCACCGCCGGCAGCAGAAAGACGGCATAGTACGAAACCGACGCCGGCGTCACCACAAAGATACTCACCAACACCAACAAACTCTCCAGATGAAACTGCCGTGCCGTTCGTATGGGCCGCCGCAGCAGATACCCGATCAGCAAAAACCAAACGGCCTGCAGCGCCAACGTCGTCCAATGCGCCGCCGCCGGATGCCGGATCGGATAGTAACCCCAACCGGACGCCAGCGCATCCTGCTGATCGGCGTACAAACGATTGACCGCCCCGCGCAACGAGAGGTTCAACATGTTGTCGGTCGCCCACACGCCTTCTCGCTGTTCGCCAAGATTCGCCGTTTCGAGACCGGCCAGGCGAGCCGGCGTCCCGAGATAGTGCGACATCGCCACCGATGGACCGAACGCCAAGCCAATCGCCAGCGCGATGCCGGCGAGCGCTGCCAGCGCTCCCTGCATCACCCGCCACTGCCGCTTGTACAGAAAGTAGAGCAGGAAGATGCCCGGGAAAAACTTGAGATTGGCGGCGAACATAATGAGCGCCCCGCACCAACGCTGCCATCCACGCAAGAACGCCCCCAACGCCAGCACCACCAGCCACACTTCAGCGCTCTCGATACTGTGCGCGCTCAACGCTTCGAGCAACGGTTGGTAGTTCGCGCAGAGAATACCGACGATCAGCCACCGACGACGGCTGATCGACCCATTGGCATAGAGCCGCACCAGCAATATCACCGACCAAACCAACAGCCCCGCGAACACGATCGACGCCCCCAGCCGCGCCACCGATGGATCAACCTGGAGGAACGGCATCATGAGCAGAAAGTAGAGCGGCGGGTAGGTGTAGCGACCGTAGTCGGGATAGACACCGGTTTCGGCAAACGTCTTGGCGTAGCGGAGCATGACATCAAAATCACTCTGTCCGAAATACCGCACCACGCTGTAGCCGACATGCGCGATGCTGTACGCGATCAAGGCGGCGAAAACACACCGCATCCATCCGTTTCGCCGACGTCCGACATCTGACGCGAAAGACGTCAACCGCTTCACCCCATCCCTCCCGATGGGGTCAGACCCCTAGCGGGGTCAGACCCCACTGACGCAACGTCCCGCGTCGGCAGCGAACGGATCCACGCAATCGTCCGCCGCGTCCCATCTTCAAGCCCGACCGTCGACTCAAAACCAAGCAGCCGCTTCGCCTTCGACACATCCGGCACGCGCCGCCGCACATCTTCGTAACGCCCGCCAAACTGACTGTATGGCACGAGACGCACCCGTGGCAGCTCAGTCCGCCCCACGAGCCGCCACGTCAGCTCCGCCAATCCCTTGATCGTAATCTCCTCGGTGGAGCCGATGTTGATGATCTCGCCGATCGCCTCATCCCGCTCCACCGCCAGCGCCGTTCCCCGCACCGTGTCGTCCACATACGAGAAGCAGCGCGTCTGCAACCCGTCGCCGTGTACCTCAATCTCCTCCCCAGCCATCGCCGCCTTGATGAAAAGCGCCTGCGGCCCACCCCACCAGTCGAGATGCTGACGCGGCCCGTAGCTGCCAAAGTAGCGAACGATCGCCACCGGCACCTTGTGCGCCTCGCCGTAGCCGAGGCAGAGATGCTCGCTGTACATCTTCGACACCGCGTATGCCCACCGGCGCACCTGCGGCGATCCCATCACCAGATCGCTCGCATCCTCTCCGAACGGCAGCGTCGGATTCTTACCGTAGACATCGGACGTGGACGTGAAGACCACCTTGCACCCGACGCGGCGCGCTGCCTCCAACACCGACATCATGCCGCGGCCGTTGATATCGAGCGTGTCGAGTCGCCCGCCGTACCGCGGAATCTTGTACGCTGCCAGATGCGCGATCACCGACACGCGCGTCGCCAGCTCCGACACCAAGCGCTCATCCCGCACATCGCCCTGAGTGAACGAGAACTCCGGCCGCTGCAGCGCGCTGGCCAGATTGTCCAGCGATCCCTGCGATAGGTTATCGAGCCCGATCACCTCCCAGCCGCGGCTCAGCAATGCCTCGGCCAGGTGCGACCCGACGAACCCCGCCACGCCAGTAATCAGCACGCGCTTCGTCACTTTGAACTCCTACGCAGGTCGAACGCAAGACTCAAGTTCTGGACTCGAGACACGAGCCGCGAGACTCGAGCAATGCCTGCCAGCCAACTACCGAGATCCCAGCCGGCTTCCCAATCAGAAACCACGAGTCGCAGCACTCGTAGCTCGCGTCTCGCGTCCAAACAGTTCACGCCGACTGCAGCAGTACACGCACGATCCGCTCCGCGGCGCGCCCCCGACCGATCGGATCGACCATCGGCTTCGGCCGTGGCGCGCGCAGCAACCGCCGGACCGCTGCGACGATCGCCTGCTCCCCGGGCGCCACCACGCGATTCGCTCCGGCGCGCACCGTTTCCACCCACTCCGTCTCCGTCCGCAGCGTCAAACACGGCACGCCGAGCCATGCCGCCTCCTTCTGCACACCACCAGAGTCCGTCAGAATCAACGCTGCACGTTCCTCGAGCGCCAACATCTCCAGATACGACACCGGCTCGATCACCTCGACCGACTCACCGACCGTCACACCCAACGCTGCCAGACGCGCGCGAGTGCGCGGATGCATCGGCCAGACCACTCGCATCCCCAACCGCCCCAGCGCCCGCACGATGCCCGTCAGACGCTGCGGATCATCGGTATTCTCCGCCCGATGGATGGTCGCCAACGCATAGGCACCATCTCTACCGTGCTTCGACCGGCGAACCGTGGCGCCCCGGAAGACCTTGAGCGCGTCGTACATCACGTCGCCGATCAGATGAACGCCCTTGCGCACCCCCTCGTGCGCCAGATTCCGCGCAGCGGTCTGCGTAGGACAGAAGCACCATTGCGACAACTGGTCCGATGCGATGCGGTTGATCTCCTCAGGCATCGCCCGGTTGAAACTACGCAGACCGGCTTCGACATGGGCGACCGGAGTACCAAGCTTGGCAGCCGCCAGTGTTGCGGCGAGCGTTGAGTTCGTGTCGCCGTACGTGATGACGAGCGCCGGCCGCTCCTGCTGCAGCACGCGCTCCAGCCCCACCAGCATCTTCGCCGTCTGCTCGGCGTGCGTGCCGGAACCGACACCGAGATTCTCAGAGGGCTGGGACAACCCTAATTCGCGAAAGAACACGCCCGACATCCGCCGATCGTAGTGCTGACCGGTATGCACCAGCACGAGCTGGACTCGCCGTCTGGCGATCGACGATGCGACAACCGCCCGCTCGAGCATCGCCGCCTTCACAAACTGCGGCCTCGCCCCAACCACACTGACCCAACCGACGCGACCCCGCCGCACCCCACCAGCAAACCGCCTCACGCGCGATGTATCCCGGTGTTCAACGATGAACATAAAGGATGGAACCGAAGCATTCTCAGCATGATAGCAAATTTATCCGCCAAAAGCAGCAACTCCTTCACACGACCGGGAAGCGCACCTCGTGAAGCGTTTCAAACCCCGTGAAGCATTGTTCGTCGTTCGTCAAGCGCCAAGAGGTGTTATTTTCACGCTTCACGCTTCACGCTTCACGCTTCACGCTTCACGCGCTGCCGAAAGAACTGCCAGCGGCCGAGCCAGTCGTACCGCCCCTCCAGCTTGTGCTGAAAGCCGATCGGCCGATCAACACCGGAGACTTCGGTCCGACGCAACCTCAGCATTGGCCACGGCGCATGATTCGTCCCGGAGACGCTGGTGCACGCCAACCGGTATCCGGCAGCCCGCACCACCTCCACAACCCGTTCATCATGATCGCCATGTGGATAGCTGAAGCTAGCCACCGTATACCCCAGCCGGTCCTCCAGCCGCCGCCTCGCCCCTCCCACCTCATCCGGCAGCCGGTCGGACGAGCATCGCGTCAGCCGAACATGGGTGGCCGAATGCGCGCCGACCTCAAAACCGCGCTCCACCAGACGCTGCGCCTCATCCCATCCGAAATGTTCCCAGGCTTCCCAATACGCATCGCCCGAACGGTCGCCATCCAACCAACGAGGCACGACGAAAAAGGTGGCAGGATACTGAAACTCTTCCAGGATGGACGCGGCAGCAAGTTGGCTACGATATCCATCGTCGAAGGTAATGGCTACCCGAGGAGTACCATCATCGCCGCGTGCCTCCAACAAACTGCGCAGCGACACCACACGATACCCCGATGACCGCAACCGTGCCATCTGAGCGCGGAATGCCTCCGGCGTCACACGCAAGCCGAGCCGGTCGGCAGGATCGGGCTGATCGATCGCATGGTAGAGGAGCACGCGGACGCCGGAGCGAGCGTTGGATGGCACCGGCCAGAGGCGGGCGATCGCTCGCTTCGCCAATCGCCTCATGACGCCATCGTCATCGGCTTGTGATAGCTGGGGCACCCGACGCAAATCGAGTGCGGCTGGGGCGACTTGAGCGCACGCCGGAATTCCTGATACGCCGGGCCGTTCCAGATCGTCGAAAATTCATCCGTCAGCAGATTGCCAAAGTTGATCACCGCCGGATCGGTCCCGTGAATGCAACAAGGCGTGACATAACCCTCAACCGTGACGTAAAACGCCTTCCACGGCCAGTTGCACCCGCGCCGGGCAGAGGCATCGCCAAGATTGAGTAATCGCAACTGCACGCCGATACGATTCGCCGTCGCCAGCGCCTGGCGAAACAACGTCATTGCACCACCATCCATCCCCTGTATGCTGCGCCCCGCCATCCGTTCCCGCCACGACGTCTTCCCCCAGGAATGCAGCCCCTGCACGCAGAGCCGCCGGACGCCCAGCCGCCCGACCAGCCGCACCAGTGCCGGCAGCTCCGGAAGATTCTCCTGCATCGCGACAAACCAAACCGACAGCTCCGGCTTCCGGCGATCACCGACCACCCGCACCAGCGACCGCACGTTGTCCGTCACGCGGGAGAATTTGGCGCCGACCCGGATACGCTCAAACGTCTCCGGCGTTGCCCCGTCGAGCGACACGTTGATCCAGTCGATCCCCGCTCCCACCAACGCGCGGGCCTTCGCCTCCGTCAGCAACGTCCCGTTGGTGGCGAAGCCGACGCTGATCCCCCGCGCCCGCGCCAAACGCACCATGGCGACAATGTCAGGATTGAGCAGCGTCTCCCCCACCCCCACCAAACTGAGCTTGCGCAGATACGGCAGCTTGTCGAGGATGACCGCAAGCTGCGGCAGCGTCATATGCCGCACCCGCTCCTTCGGGATAAACGGATTGTCGCACTGTACGCACCGAAGATTGCAGATCGTCGTTGGCTCGATCTGCGCGTAATGCACCTGCGACGCCACCCGCTCCGGCTCCAGCCAAAGATCCCGCATCGCCGCCAGCAGATTCCCCGCGCCGCGGATGCCACGGTAGCGTACGGCCGCCCATCCCAACCCGACCTTCTCACTCCATCCCATAGCTACCTCGCCACATGACCTGTAATCATCTCATCAACGCCCCTGAGCACTCTTCCGATAATCTGCGTTGTTCTCTGCAATGAGCTACCGGTGCCAGTCTGCGATGAACGCCTTGTGCGGCTTTCTGGCGATGATCGCCATCTCACCAGCCAGATATGGCGTCAGACGCGCCGCCCAACGCCCGGCCGTACTCACACCGATCGCCACCCGCACAATGCTAAACCCGCGCTGACGCAACCAACCGACCAGATCGAACGGATTCGCTAGGAAGACGGCATCGGCATCCCAGCCGATCACGCGCCCATCCAGACACGGTTGCCGGAAGGTAAACGCCCATCCGCGGCCACGCGCCTTCCGCCATGACAGCGCCAGATTCTGCCACAGCAGCGACCATGCCTGCCCCGAACGCTCGCCCCATCCCGGCCGCCCCGGCCGCCCAATGAGCAGCCGCAGGAGATCCCGCAGCGGCGGAAACGGCGACAGCAAATTCGGACTCATGATGATCAACGCGCCGCCAGGCTGCAACACACGGACAGCCTCGGCCAGCGCCGCCTCCACATCTGGCAGATGCTCGATCACCTGGCACATGCCGACGGCCGCGAACGCACCATCACGAAACGGCAGCTCCGTCGCCCGCCCCGTCGCAAACGATACGTCGCGCGCGCTCCGCCCCACCGTGTCCAGCAGATACCGGAGCGCTAGATCCACGCCGACGCAACGGTACCCGGCGTCACCGAGCGCCTGCGATGAAGCGCCCGTCCCGCACCCGACATCGAGCATCACGTGACCCGTCGCCACGGCAGACTGCACCAGCTGACAGTACGACGCAAAGTACGACCGGTCATGCTCCCGCAGATGCTGATGGTATGCATCGGAGCCGTTGTAAAACGCCTCCAGCTCACCAACGACCGCCGATGCCGTCTGCGATGGAGCCCGCTGATCCGCCACCATCACCGCACCACCCCCGCAAACGACACACCGACGCGCCGCACACCCTGCATCCACAGCTCTCTGAGCAGCGCCCTCTCCTCCGGCATCATCCCCCGCAGCCACCAGAACGCCACACCATACCCAAGCACACCCAGCAACGCCGCCGCCCCGTTCTCCACCATCCCCCGTGGCGCGATAATCCAGAACGGCACCGCCATCACGCCGACCGCCGCCAACGCTTTCAGCAGCATACTCCACTCCATCGGAAATCCGAAATCCCGCCTGGCTCTCCAGGACGCCAGACCCATCAATCCGACATACGACACCAGCATCGCGACCGCCGCGCCAACCGCACCGGCGCGCGGCACGAGCAACGCGTTCAGCACCAGATTCACCACGCTGGCCGCCCCCATCACCTGCAGCAGCACAGCGGTGCGCCGAGCGAAGAGATAGCAGCTGATCGCATACCCGTAGAGACCATACGCGATACCGGCTCCCGCCACCCACGGCACGATCCGCCAAGCCGCCATCCCAACCTCCGGCGTCGCCAGGATCGTCAGCAGATATGGCGACAACAAACTCAGCAATCCGGCCAATGGCACCGCCGCACCGATGAAGAGACGCGCCACCCGTCGCCACCGCGCCGTCGCCCGCACCGTCTCCCCGGCGTTCCAGAGCCGCGCCACCTCCGTCAAGAACGCAAACTCCAGTGCCCCGCTGATCATCAACACAGCAAACGCCAACTTGTGCGCCATGCCAAAGATGCCCACCATCTCGTTGCCGCAGTACATCGCCAGAAAATACCGGTTGCCGAAACTCAGCACCCAGGAGATCAGCTCAGGCGCCACAAGCGGTAGGCAGTACGACAGGTACTCCGCAGCGATCGGAGCGCTCGGCATCCGGAACCCCTCTCCACGCTGCACCACAACTGCCAGCAGCAACGTCGCAACACCACGAACCACCACGCCAGCCATCAGTACACCGATCAACCCGGCTCCCGCCACGATGGCGATGGCCATCGCCGCTAGATCAGCTACCTGAAAACCAAGCTCAGCACCGATGTGCCGCATATTCTGACCGATCACTCGGAAATAGGTGCAGAGCAACAACCACCACGCTTCGGACGCCATCAACGCAACCAATAGGTAGAGGTAAACACCGGCGCCGGATCGCTGGAGCAGCCAACGCCCCATTGACTCTGCCGCAATCGCCAGGGGCACCGACACCACCACCGTTGTCACCGCAGTGACCGCCAGCAACGTCCCGTACACTCGCCCCAGCTGCTCCCGCCCGCTCCCGGGAAGCAGGCGCAACACAGCGCTGGGAAATCGCAGAATAATCAACTCAATCAACAACGCGCCGGTCGTCGTCAGCAACACCCAGACGCCGTAATCCGCCAGCCCCAGCGTCTTGGTCAGCAATGGAATGATCGCCATCCCCTTGAGCGCCAGTACCGGACGCGACATGCCATACAACACAGCTTCGTACAGCGAGCGCCCGACCGATTTCTCCGACACGCCGCTCCCCATGCGACTCACCCGTCCCTGACCGCCAATACCCAGAAATGCGAACCGTTACACACGCGTCCCAACATCCACTGCTCAGCAGCGGTACACCAGTACGCCAACCGCAGCATGCCGCCAACTACCGAACGGCCGATGCGTCCATGCGGACCACGTACACGCGTCAGCACCGCATACGACACTCTGACGATCAATCGCCACAGCGGCAACCCGAACGTCCCGGTCGCCGTGACGCGAAATCCTGCGAGGGACAGTTGCTCGCACAACTCCTGCAACGTCACCTGGTGAGATGTCGCAACGGATGCATACCAGCCGCGAGCCACATCGGTCACCAGCAACGCGCCCGACGGCGCGAGCAGCCCGCGCAACGCACGCAGCAACGGCTGCGACTGGAAGAAGCCGAGCGCCTGACACACGACGATCCGGGTAAACGCCCCTTCACGAAACGGCAGCGTCCGCGCATCGGCTACAAGAAACAACGTTCGCTGCGACAGCCCTAGCGCCGAGGCGTTCGCCGCCGCGATGCGCACACCCTCAACGGCGATGTCGAACCCAACGGCGCGACAGCCGTACCGATGCGTCAGCAGGTTGGATGAGAAACCGTTGCCGCAACCGACATCAAGCACCAGATCGTCCCGCGTGACAGCCAATCGACGGAAGAGTCGCGCGTACGTTTGCGCCAGGATCGAGTTTGATAGCGGCCGGCCGCCTGTCCGGCTTGACGCATCGAACCGCCGGTACTGCTCATCCCACTGCTGCCGCACCCGCTCCACATCAGGCGTTACTTCCACCGCCTGCCATCCAGTAAGCGGATCACCAGTTCACCGGCGCACCTGTCACCCCATTATCAGTCGATGCTGAGAAACACTTGATGATACCGGTGACCTTGTGGCCTAGTAACCCGGTGACCAAGCAGACAGGAAGAGGCTCTAGACCATATCCCATGTGATCAACGCACCCCGGCGAATCGCCCGCTGCGCCGTCCGCCCGATGACCCGCGCGATCTCCTTCGGCAGCAATCCCTCCGCCGGACGCAACGCCTCCACCATCTGCTCCTCGATCCGCGCACCGGCAGGAATATCTTGTGCCGCGTACAGCGACCGCCGCTGAATCACCACCGTCTCCGCCTCCGCCGGGACCACCTCCTTCACCGATGAGCCAAGCGCCTGCTCCAGCAGCCGAATGTCGCGCACCATCGAACGAAACTCCCCTGGATCCATAGCAAACGGATGATCCGGTCCGGGATGCGACTTGTCATGCGTGAAATGCTTCTCGATCACGCACGCCCCCAGCGCCACCGCGCCCAGCGGCACGACGCTTCCCGGCGCATGATCCGAGTAGCCGACCGGCACTTGAAACGCGTCGCGCAACGTCACCATCGCCCGGATGTTCGCCTGGTCGAACGGCGATGGATAATTGGTGATGCACTGCAGCAGAATCAACTGTTCGTTACCCGCTCCGCGGATCACACGCACCGCCTCGTCGATCTCCGCCATCGTGCTAGCGCCAGTCGCCAGAATCAATGGCTTCCCCTGCCGCGCGATATACTCCAGCAGCGACAGAAATGTGATATCGCCGGAGCCGATCTTGAACACCGGCACATCCAGCTCCATCAGCAGACCGACCGCCTCGCGATCGTACGGTGCCGAGAAGAAATCGATGCCGACCGCGCGGCAATAGTCGGCCACCGTCCGATGCCACTCGCGCGGAAACATCGCTTCGCGATATACATCCCACACCGGCTTCTTCCACGCCGCTTGAAACGATACCTGACGCGTAAACCCCTCTCGCGCGATGATCTGCTCCGGCTTGAAACTCTGAAACTTCACGGCGTCGGCGCCGACCTCTTTGGAGAGATCGACCATGCGCTTCGCCTGTTCGAGATCGCCGTCGAAGTTGGAGCCGACCTCCGCGATGATATAGGCGGGCTCTCCCTCTCCAACCCACCGATTCCCGATCCGCACTTTTCGCACCATCAATTCCTCCCCCAACCAACGGATGCGATTGTCACACGACGGCTCAGCCAATCCTGCACCGATAAGGAACAATCCTGAGCGATCCGCCAGTGCTCATCGACACAGAGGATACTTCGTGAAGTGAGAGCGACGCGGCGTGCCGTCGTTCCCCATCGGCAACAAATATCCTAAGCCCGCTCAACGCGCCAGCACCTGGTCATACAACGTAAAGAGCTGCTGCACGTTCTTGGACCAATCGGCACGCTCCGCAGCAACCTGCGCGTTAGCACGTCCCATCGCTGCGCGCGCCGCCCCATCGGCCATCGCTTCACGAAACGCCGCTGCTAATGCCCGGCTGTCGCCCGGTCGCACCAACCACCCGTTGATGCTCGGCGTCACCCACTCGCGATTCCCCGGTACATCCGATACGATCACCGGCAGCCCCGACGCCATCGCCTCCAGCAACGAGATCGATGTCCCATCAATCCGTGCCATACTGACGTACACATCGGCGGCGCGGAAATAGTCTGGCAGCTGATCCGGCGCGACAGCCCCAAGAACACGAACAGCATCGCTCATGCCATCGCGCACGAACTCCGCCTCCGCCCGCGCCTGCAACGGCCCATCGCCCACCAACAGAAATCGGGCTTTCGACTCTGCGCGCGCCGTCTGCCGAGCGGCCGCGATCAACGTAGCTGCACCGTAGAACGACGATAGCGAACGGGTGTGCAGGAAGATCGTCGCCTCCTCCCAGCCAAGCGAGCGCCGGACTGCCTGAGCGCGCGCCACATCCGGATAAAACTGCCCCTGGTCGATACCCCATGGCATGCGCGCGATCCGTCCCTGCAATCCCGGCGCCACGGCAAGCAGCCGCTCCTCCACCGTCCGACAGTCACACACCGCCCCGTCCGCCCGCTGCAGCGCAAAGCGCGTCATCGCTGCCGAGATCGGACAACGCCGCGCCTCATGCAATACATCCCAACCCCACGACATCGCCAGCATCGGGCGATGTCCAGCTAGCGCCGCCGCAAAGCCTCCGAGATGTACCGGTCCGGCATGCACGAGATCGGGCCGCGTGTCGCGAATCACCCGCCGCAGCACCGACGACGCCCGAAGCATCCGCCACCTGCCGCACCGTGCCCCCTGCGGCACCACCGGCTCCAGCATCGTCACACCATCAGGTACCGGCGGTACCTCAGGACGCATCGCATCACCGCTCAGCGGCAGACACCAGAGCGCATGCCCGTACCCAACCAATGCCTGCAGAAAACGCCAATCATGCACCGTGTATCCGAGCGTGACATACAATACGCGAGCCATGCCTTCACACCAGAGTCTGCAACCGACATGTTCGTGTCAGGCGTAAAGTGTTAGGTGTCACGAACGGCATATTCTGGGCAACGCATGCAAAGTCAGAATGCTCCCCCTTCCCTTGACACAAGACACCTGCCACTTGACACATTGTTTCGTTGGTCACGGCTTCCGAAATATCTCGCGCATCACTTCACCCTCGAGCAACGCCTTGACGCGACCGCTCTCCAACGCTCCCCGCAATACAGCAAACGACTCCTCGCACACGCGCAACGTCCGCTCAATGTCCGCATCGCTGTGCGCGTCACACAGAAACTGACCGTTACCGAACAGCACCCCGCGCCTGGCCGTCTCCTGCAAAAAGAGGCTTTGCAACGCTAGCGGCGATCCGCCGGACAGAGCCTCAAACCGCTGCACCATGCGTGGCGGCAAGCCGACCATGCGCGTCGGCACGCCGGACGACTCCGCCAAACGATTGTATTCCTCCTGCAACCGTCGCCCCTTATCCCACAAGCCGGGTATTACGTCGCGCCGCTCCAGCTCTCGTAACGTCACCAGCGCCGCCGCCAGCGAGAGCGTCTCCCCGCCAAACGTCATGGAGATAAACGCCTCCTCGCATAGTCGCATGATGTCGCGACGCCCGACGAGCACCGAGAGCGGTAGACCATTCGCGACCGCCTTGCCGAAACACGCCAGATCCGGCGTAACGCCGAAGTGTTGCTGTGCCCCGCCCATGGCAAACCGAAATCCTGTCAGGATCTCGTCGAAAATCAGCACAGCGCCATGACGATGCGCCAACTCCTTGACCGCCTCCAGATAACCATCGGTCGGCGGCTCGACACCCACCGGCTCCATGATGACGCATGCAATCCTGTCAGGATAACGACGAAAGTGTGCCTCCAGCGAATCAAGATCGTTGTACCGGAACGGCAGCAGATACTCCCGCAACGCCTTCGGCACACCCAGGTCGCGCGTGGTACCGGCGATATACCAATCCTGCCAGCCGTGATACCCGCACGTCGCCACCAGCTCCCGCCCCGTGTGCGCGCGAGCCAACCGCACCGCCGCCGCCGTCACATCCGAGCCGTTCTTGGCGAACCGCACCATCTCGGCGCACGGGATGAGTGACGTCAACCGCTCCGCCAGCTCCACCTCCAGCGGATGCGGCAACGAGAAGATCACACCATCTTCGAGTTGCCGACGCACCGCCTCGTTGACCACCGGATCAGCGTAGCCGAGGATCACCGGCCCGAGCGCCATCGGATAATCGATGTACTCGTTCCCATCGACGTCGAAGACGTGACTCCCCTTCCCACGCACCAAGTGCGTCGGGTACGCCCCCTTGACGTGCTGACGCGCCCCCTTGCTGAATGTCTGCGTGCCGGCCGGAATCACCCGCTCCGCCCGCTCCCAGAGCGCCAGCGACCGGTCCAGCCGACTGCGCTGCACTCTCTTCGCCCTAGTCTTAGGCGACGACGCCGACCTGACCGAGGACGACTTTCGCCCCCGTCGCAGAACTTTGCTCGATGGCACTCACCACCTCCACCAATCGTTTCTCCTCGCGGTAGCTGTGCATGTACACTTCCTCACCCTGCACCGCCCGCAGGAAATGGTGCATCTCATCGACGTACATCTGCTCGACGTTGTACCCGCGGAACCCGCCTTCCGGAAACTCCTCCCACCGGCGCTCCCGCCCCAGATACACCCGCACGCCGCGGCTCTTCCAATCCCACAACGCCACTGCCTCCTCGCTCATCAACTTGGCAGTCCGGTTGATATCCGCCTGGATGAGATCAACCACCATCGACCCGATCGCTCCGCTCTCGAACTCGAGCCCGCACTGATAGACATCGTATGTGTCGATCTCGAACGTCGACAGCTTGCGCACGTAGCCACTCACCGACCGAATCTCCCCAAAGACCCATCGGATCCAGTCGAGCTCGAACATCACCTGCTCGCGCCCGCCGCCTTTCTCCTTCGACGCCACGTAAAAGGAGTGATAGTCCTCCCACGGATGCCACTGCGGCAGCGCGATCCCGGAGTGATACGTCAGACACAACACCTTGCCGATCCGCCCGCTCCGCACCAGCTCCTTGAGCACCTGCACGCTCGGATGAAACCGCATCGTGCAGCTTGGTGCGCCGACGAATCGCTGCTGCTCCGCGTCAATCAACACATCGAGACGATCCGGCGTGCCCGGCCATGTAAACTCGGTGAAGAAACGCTTGCCGGCTGCCAGCGCTGCCGCGGCATACTCAAGATGCTGGTGCGGCGGCGTCGAGATGATCACGATATCGGGATTGCCGCCCATCCCAGCATCAAAACTCGTCACCACCTCCACGCCGTGGAGCTGCCGTGCCTCGGCGCGCCGATCCTCGCGGACGTCGTACGCGACAATCTCCCCCGCTTGGAGCACCTGCAGATTCCGGATCCGCCGCTTCCCCATCGACCCCAGTCCCACCACGAGAAACTTCACCGCATCACCTCCGATGCCTCCGGCTGCCGCACCAGCTCGATGATCGTGGCGACCGTGTCACCGGCATCCAACATCTCTCTCCGCATCGATACCACCGACAGCCCAAGCCGGCACCAATATGCGCCATAGTCACGGATGTGTGTCTGATCGTGCAACCGCTTGTAGCAATCAGCGTTCACCCGCTCGGTGTGCACGCCCTTGCGATCATCATGAGTGCCCGACGGCTCAGCCATCGCCACGAACCGCGGCGCTATCGCGGCGATTCCACGCAACATCCGCTCGATGAGTGATTCATCGACACATGTCAGCGCGCTGCGCGTGTAGATCACATCGAACGCTCCAGCACTGACCGTGGCGAGAAATGCCGTCATGCTATCGCACACCACCCGTACATGCGGATGCGCGTAGACCGTCTTCGCCACCTCCAACATCCCTTCGGACAGATCCACGCCAGTCAACTGCAGCTGAGGATACTGATCCGCCAGCTCCCGCAGAATCCGACCGTTGCCACATCCCAGCTCCAGCACCGTCCGCACGCCATCATCCTTGCAACAGCGAGACAACGTTTCGAGAAACGGTCCGTAGTCGTGCCGCCGATAGCCAAATTCCCGATAACGCCCCAACGTGTTCCAGTACGCCCGCTGAAACTCCTCGCTGCGTACCGTGCGGTACGGCTGTCGCTCCCAATACCGCCACAATAGCCGGTAACACTCTCGCGCCCATCGGCTGCGGTTGTAATCGCGCGGCCGCTCGATGAACGCCCGGAACCACGCGGAACGCTCCATCAGCGGAAGCATCACCGCATGCAGGACAACGCGCAGTGCCATAGCAATCCGTCGCATCATGACCGCCGAGCTCCCTCTCCATCCCGCTCCCGCAACACCCGCAGCCGCGTCATGAACTCTTCGTACGTCAGCGCGCGGTAATGCTCGTCAAGAATCACCACGCCCTCGCCGGAGCGATAAACGCCATAGAGCGGCCGATGCGCCAGCACATCCGAATACCGCGTCACATCCTTCGTCTGCAAATGCGCATTCTGCTTCGCCAACTCTGGATGATCGTCGAGCCACGCGTAGACCGATCGGAGCGGAATCGGCGCACCACGGTACAACTGCTCGTAGACAGTCGCCAACAACGCCAGATCCTCAGGCCAGTCGAGACTTAGTCGATACTCAGGACGGCACAAATCCCGATCCATCTTGATCGCCTCAACACGAAACTGCTCCCGATGCTCGCGAATATACTGCGCGATCGCCGGACCGCGGTAGTGCCGATGCGTTTCCACCAACGCTGGCAACGACAACACCTCTGTCGTCGTCCCCTGGCTATCGATCATATTTCCCACGTAGAGGTAGTCGTGTTCCTGGCAGCGCTCCATCAGACGCGCAGCCGTATCGATGCAGAAGAGTGGCGCATCGCACGTTACCCGCAGCGCCGCCGTCGCCCCCTCCTGCTCGAGCAGCCGGATGTGCCGATCGACGACATCCTCCCGCGCCCCCGCATGCCACCCAACGCCGAGCCGCTCCGCCTCCTCGATCAGCGGCTGATTCTCCGGCTCATCCGATGTCGCCAGAAACACCCCCGCCACCCCATGCACCGCGCGTAACCGCTCCACGTGATGCGCGAACGCACTCTTCCCCGCCAGCGGCTTCAGCACCTTGCCGGGCAGACGGGTGGATCGCATCCGCGCCGTGATGATACCGAGGATCTTGGAATCCATTAATCCGTGTACTCGAGCTCGAACTTGTTGAAGAAGTACTGGTGAAATCGGTGGTACAACGCCCGATCCACCTGATAGCCATAGAAGCAGAGGCGATTCCGAATCTTGGCGAGACTGGCGAAGGACTCGTAGAGGAGACGGTGCGTGGGATTTTTCAGCATATGCTTCCCAAGTCGGATGCCGGACTCGATGCTGTTGTAGAACGAAACGGCACCCGCCAGCTGCCAGTTCGGCTGCCAGCGCCGATCGAGCTCCGCATAAGTAAACATGGCGACGTTCTCGGGTTTGGTCCACTCTTCCAGACTCTGCGGCTCATAGAAGAGCTTGTTCGCCCTCAGCTGCTCGGTGATCGGCGTGCGCGGATACGGACGGAACGACTGCACGCCGCAGGTGAAATGTTTGTACCGGCGCAGACGATTGATGAGCCGGACCGTCTGCAACAAATCATCCTTCGTCTCCCCCAGATAGCCGGTGATGAACGAGCAACGGGCGATGATGCCGTGCGCATCGATCATCCGCACCGCCTGTTCGCTATCCTCCACCTTCAGCCCCTTCTTCATCAAATCCAGCACGCGTTGCGAACCACTCTCGAGCCCGAGCGTGCATTGACGCAGCCCGGACTCTTTGAGCCGCTCCAACACCTGGTGAGTAATCAGCCGATTCTCCCGGAAATAGTTGGCCCGCACTTCGACGTCGTAGGTAAACGTGACGCCGCTGGCAATGATCCCCTCGGCGATCTCCTCCATCCGCTTGACGGCCACCGGCATATTGTCATCCACGATCTTGACGTGAGTGAGCTGGTACTTCGTCACCATGGTGACCAACTCCTCGACCACCCTGCGGCTCGATTTAGGCCGAAACTTCCAGTTCTCAGTACTCTGGATCTCGCAAAAGGTACACTGCTGCGGGCAGCCGCGGCTTGACTCATACGGCAGCCACCGCATCGTCTTGTGGAAGTCCGATACCCGGTCGGTCAGATAGCCAGTCACGAACGTTTCGATGTTCGGCCAGAGGTCGTAGTTTGGATGCGGCAGCAAATCGCAGTCCATTTTCTTGGCGAAGATCACCTTCTCGTTCATCAGCTGGAGATCGGCTTTCGATACCGGGCCGCCGGAGAGATACTCCGCCAGCTGCACCATGGCAAAGTCTCCTTCACCGGCGATCACATAATCGACCAGATCGCTGGCGGCCGTCTGCTCCGGCAGCAGCGTTGGATGCCATCCGCCGAAGACGATCGGGGCCTTGGAGATCTGCTTGAGGATGCGCGCGGCGCGCACCGCGCCCGGGATCTCCGTTGTCATGGCGGTAATCCCCACCAGCAACGCCTCCGGCGCCTCCCGACGCAGCTGCTCCTCCCACTCAAGCGGGTGCGTCACCTCCGAGATGATCCTGACGTCAAAACCATTTGCCTCCAGCGCCGACCCAACGACGATCAGCCCCAGACTCGGGTAGTTGTTGTACTTGAGGAGATTCCTCGGGTGAAACAGAACAACTTTACCTTTTGACGCCACGCTGCACCCTCTTTCTTCCTAGACGCTCACGCATGCCCTCAACGACTGCGAGCGCTGGGCCGCCAGGGCAATCTCCAGCAACCGCTTCGCCCCTCGACCATCCAGCACCGGCGATGCCGTCCCCGCGACGCAGTCGAGCAGATGTCTCAGTTGCGCCACGTACATCGCGTTTCCGTCATGCTCCGTCCACCGCTCGACATGCCAACGCGCATCCGAAGCAGCATACCACTTCACATCCCGGTCTTGATAACTCCAATGCAGCACCCCGTCATCGCCCACCAACTGGCACGTCCGTTGATACACGCGCCCCAGATAATCGTAGTGGATCTCAGCTAACGGGCCGTGCCGGAAACGCAGCAGCATCTCCACCGTATCGTCCACGGCAATCTCCAGCCGCCCCAGCTTGCCGGAGAGGCAAACAACCTCGGCCACATCGCCGAACATCCATGTCAGATAATCGAGCTCGTGAAACTGGTCGATGATGAGGCCGCCGTTCTCCGACCGGGCGCTATAGCCGTCGCGGTAGTCCTCCCACGGATGCCAGTCGGGCAGGTACTGGCTGAACTGCGCCCGCGCCGAGACGACCGTGCCGAGCGTCCCGCATTCCACCAGCTCCTTGACCCGCTGCAGCCCCGGATCGAACCGGAAATTGCATCCGACAACGACCAGTCGCCGCGACGACTCAGCCCGCTCCAGCAGCGCATCGACCCCGTCAAGTGTCGCAGCCAGCGGCTTCTCAATGAACACGTGGCAACCGCGCTCCACCGCCTCGCGCGCCACACCGACATGCGAGCTCGCCGGCGTGCAGATCAGCGCCACATCCGGCGCCCAACGCCACACTTCGTCCGGAGACAACGCCACAGCCACACCGTCGATCTGCGCTGCCTGCGCCTGGCACCGCTCCGACAGATCGTGCGCGATCACGTCGGCCACCCCAATCGACCGGAGGTTTCGCAGATGCCGTAGCCCGATTGATCCGCAACCGATCACCGCGCAGCGCATCGCTATTCCTTCAGCAACTGCCGAATCTCCTCGACCGTCAGCCAATGAGTGTTCGCGTCGCTGCTGTAGCGGAACCGATCCTGCACGGCACGCCCGCCATCCCGCTGGTACTCCTGCTCCGTCCAGAAATGATAGACCGGCAAGATGCGATAGTGGTTGTCGTACTCCAACGTGTTGCCCGACTCATCCTCCGGCACCATCACCTCGTGCAGCTTCTCCCCCGGACGCAGCCCGACGATGTCAAACGCGCAGTCCGGCGCCACGGCTCGCGCCAGATCCGGCAGCTTGATACTCGGAATCTTCGGGATGAAGATCTCGCCACCCTGCATAAGCGTCAAACTCTGAAGGACGAAGCGGACACACTGGGTGATCGACAGACAGAAACGGGTCATGCGCGGATCAGTGATCGGCACCCGTTTGGACGCCCGCGCCCTGAGGAAAACATCCACCACGCTGCCACGGCTGCCCATGACGTTGCCGTATCGCACCACGCTGAACTTCGTCCGGGCGGCGCCGGCGTACGAGTTGGCGGCGATGACGAGCTTGTCGGCACAGAGCTTCGTCGCACCATAGAGGTTGACCGGATTGGCCGCCTTGTCGGTGCTGAGCGCCAACACGCGCTCCACCTCGCGATCCAGCGATACCTCCAGCACATTCTGCGTGCCAATGATGTTCGTCTTCACCACCTCGATCGGGTTGTACTCGGCAGCATCGACTTGCTTGAGCGCCGCCGCATGGACAACGATCTCGACGCCGGCCAACGCCCGATACAACCGCTCCCGATCACGCACATCGCCGAGAAAGTAGCGCATGCGCGGATCGCTGAAGGTGCGCCGCATCTCATATTGCTTCAGCTCGTCACGGCTGAAGATGATCAGCTTCTTGAGCTTCGGCACCGTCAGGGCGATCTCGACGAATTTCTTGCCGAACGATCCGGTCCCGCCGGTCACCAGTACCGTCTTCCCCGCCAGCAACGATTTCCACGCTGCGATCGCCATCTCACTCCCACCCACATAGTTGCCGCGCCACCGCCGCCACCCGCTCGGCCGCCCGCCCATCCGGCTCGGAGAACTGATCGCGCATGAACGCCGACTCGTCCACCGGATGCTCCCCGGCAGCCGACCGATCGAGCGCCCGCTGGATCGCATCCGCCAGATGCTCCGGATCTTCGACCGTCTCTCCGACCGAAGCCCCTTCCGCCAGAAACGCCGGACCGCGATAGTACCGTGTCCAAACCACCGGCTTCCCCAGGAACGCGGCTTCCAAGCCGACGGTGGAGAACTCGGTGACGACCGCATCAGCCAATACCAGCAGCTCCGGCAGATACCCGGTGACCACGCGCCCTTGCGGCACCGACTCCTCACGCAACACACGTGCATGGAGCGACGGATCCTCGGACGGATGCGGCTTCACCACAAGCATCACATCACCCATCGATCGCACGGCACGCGCCACAGCCCGCAGCTGCGCCTCGGTCGTCGGAATCGTCGTTGTTGCCAACAACACGATGCGCCGATCCGCCAGCAATCCCAACCGCACCGCGAGATCATGCCGCTCCTCAGATCCCCAACCCTTCAGATAACGATCCCACCGCCAATGCCCCGTCACCGCGATCGCACGCTCCGGATAACCGCCCGACGCCGTGAACGTCCGCCGCGCCGCCTCGCCATACACACATGTCACCGTTGGAATCATGGGAGCGATCGGATCGGTCGTGCTCACGGTATCCGGCTCGTGCGAATAATCTGAGCTACCTGGATAGACAACGCCATGCTGCAAACCGACGGTCGGCACACCAACTTGCGCCGCAGCCACGACCACAGCCCGCCCTAACGGTCCCGTTTCGTATGACAACAGGCAGACCGACGGGCGCTCCGTCTCCAGCATGGCGCGCGCCATCTGCACATAGCCACAGCATATCGCCAGACGACGCGTGAAGACCTCCTTCAGCTCCGGCGCGAGCACGACGTCCAGCCGCACGCCCTCGTAGGTTAGTGCCTCCCCGATAGCCGGACAACGCTGGAAGCAGGCGAAGCGCTCCTGACACCAGCGCCACGCGCTGCGCACCGTTTGCCATGTCCGTCGATCTGCGTACCCATACAGACTCTGCCATCGAATCCGTCGCTCAGCCAGCACGCGATGCGCCAACGCCCACGCCGTCCACCACGCACTCCACCCTCCCCATCGCTCCACACCCAACAACCGAAGAGGCAGCGATACTTTCCTGCCGGATCCATAGAAACAATCGATCCCAACCACCCGGCATGAATTTTCGCTTACTAGCCATGGGAGAACAGGATAGCACTGCTCATCTATCCAGTCAAACTGCTTCCTCGACGGATCGAACGCCCGCACCCAATTCCTCGCGTGAGAGACAAACATCACGGTGCGCGACCCAGCAACCGACCGGCGGAGATTGAGGCGACTCATCAGATACCCCCAGACGCCTGCTAGCCACTCACGGGTGTCGCATGGACCGAAAGCGCTATGCCACACTCCCGCCGAAGCAGTACTGAGCGATCCGGTCGGCAATCCCTCGACTCTCTCTGCTTCCAAACGCCTCCCATCCCACCAGAATAACGGCACACCGAACCGACACGCCACAGCTCTGAGACTCCTCGCCCACATCCCCTCCACACCGTCACTCGAACGCACAACAACCAAGCGCTCCGGTTGCCACCGACGCACGATCCGCACCAACAGATCCACGGTCGCGATCGTCTCCTCCAACGTCGGAAAGAGGTATGCTGGCGCAAACGGCCAGAGCGACACCCCGTCTCTTGCCAGAAAGCGCGGCAGCGGCTGCCCGTCAATCACCACCCGCCCCAACGACCGCAGTAACCGTAACGTCTGCTCTCGAATCTCATGTGGTGGCGCTAGATCCGAACCATCCGCCACGCGACATGCTACTCCGGCGTCCCGCAACTGCCCCGCCACCTCTTCCCGCAACGCCAGCGGCTCCCAACGAACCGCGCCGGACTCTCGCCCTCGGATCAATGACACGGCCAGCCGGGCATCGCATCGATCGCGCAGCAACAGCAGGGACGGACACGTCACCGCGGACGAAGACGCTATCTCAGCCATGGCTAACATGCTCGGTCCGCGCTGCGACAAAGATCAGCGAGTCAGCCGTCCCGTCGAGATGCTGACTGACCCAATGCCCGATGGCAAACGTCGGAGGACACCACATCAGCAGCAGATGCACGTGATACTGAGGAAAGAGGAAGCCGAACTTCGCGCAGGTCGGATCGGCAAATCCGTACTCCACCAGCATCCGCCGCATGCCCTGAATTGTGTAGAAATGCACGTGCTCCCCCGCCGCGTAGAGACGACGATGCAGCGTACGCAACATCCTGCCGATCACACCGCCCTCATGCGGAATGCCGAGGATCAGCCGGCCGCCTGTCGCCAGCACACGGTGGCACTCACGCAACACGCCACGATCATCATCGATATGCTCCACCACATGATGACAGAGCACCACATCGAACGTGCCGTCGGAATACGGCATTGCACACGCATCGCCACGCCGAAACTCGATGCCGCGACAGGCCGCCCGCGCCCGATCCAGCCGCACAGGATCGGCATCCAGCGCTTCGATCCGGTCATCGGGAAACCGCTCTCGTAACCGACGCGCAATCACCCCGTCGCCGCATCCGACATCAAGCATCCGCAGCGGCCGCCCAACCCGCCCGCGAACCGCACCGATCTGAGCGAGAATGTACGCCAGCCGCACGCGGTGCAAGTTCCGGCAAACCCCCGTCTCCAGCGTCTCGCGCTGCTTCTGCTCAGTCCACTTCATGCGTACACATCTCGGTACTCACGAGAGCAGCGAGCGGTACAACCCCACCTCCTGCTCCTCCATCAACCGACCATCCAAGGTCATTGCCCGGGCCCTGCCCTGCTCCCCCATCGACCGGCGCAATGCCGCATCATCCACCAACCGAGCGAACGCGGCAGCAAACGCCTCAGGCGCATGCTCCACCAGATCACCGCTGCCACCCAACACTTCTTCAATCGAGTCAAGACGGGACGCCACCACCGGCAAACCAGCAGCCATCGCTTCCAGCACCGGGATGCAGAATCCTTCGGAACGCGTCGCGATCGCAAAAATATCGGCGCCGAGATAGTGTTGATGGATGTCGGCATGAGACACCGCACCAACCAGCTCCACTCGGTCGCTCACGCCACATTCCTCCGCAACACGTTGCAGCCGCGCCCGCAACGGCCCCTCCCCGATCAGTCGCAACGTCACCGGCACATGCTGAATCGCCCGCACCAGGCACTCTGGATCCTTGGGCTCGACCAACCGCCCCACGGACAGCACCACGGGTCGCCGCGGCGCACCGCCCTCCACCGCCCAACGCCCATCGCCACTGACCAGTCGCGTCGTGTCGACACGGTTGTAAATCACCTCGATGCGCCGGGCCCCATATCGCCGCGCCACTCCCGCCAGATACCGGCTGACACAAATCGTCATATCCGCCCCGCGGAACACGCACCGAGCCATCGCTGACCGAAGCCACCACACCCACGGCGTCTCCCGTAGATACCGAAACGGAAGATCACCGTGCAGCGATACCACTGATGGCACCCCCAACCGTCTGCCCCACCGCACCGCCAGACATCCTCGAATCCCCGGGTCATATGCCCTGATGACATCGGGCGATACCGACCGCATCACAGCAGCCAGCGGGCCGACCGGTAGCCATCCGGACACGCCGTAGCCGCGCCCCAACGGATGCACCACCATCTTCGCGCCACCCGCCAGCATCTGCACGCGATCCACGGAAATCTCGTGACGCGCGGGCGAGACGAAATGCACTTCCGAGAAGAGATTGCCAGGATTGTAGTACCGCGGCTTGATCTCTCCCTTGTCGTAAAATACCTGCAGCGGATCAGCCAGAAGCACCAGCAGCTTCTTCACAGCGCGCGCCCGGCAAGCAATAGCAGACAGCCAGGACGACCTTGGCCCCCTGACTCTCGACTCTCGACCGTTGATGCCGCACGACAACGATGGAATCGCAGCATGATCGAGAACCTAAGCAAGGTTAAGCGTCGAACGTCGCAGGTCATGAGTCACCTGTCCCAGCTATCGCAGCACGCAAACACCGTGGACACAAACATCCGGCTCCTGCTTCAGCTACCGGCATGACACGAGGCAACTCCTGACACCAACACCGCAACCGACCGGCATCGAGGTCGCAGACAAACTGTCCGTCACAGCGCTGGCACACTCGCACACCTGCCGGATGCTCTCCTCCACTACCTGAGCCTTCACGGCATCTAGTCTTCGCATCCATCATCGCATCCGACAGCCCTTCGCTCGAAACTGCCGCACATCCTCGCGCGTCGGCGACGAATAATACGAGCCCTTACCAGACGATGGAGCCGCACCGACAGCCGCTCGATCCCGCCGCTCCGCTGACACCACTGCCTCTGATACCAACTCCGCACCCATCTCAAACACCAGCTGGTATAACCGATGTACCGTGTCACCCGGCTCCACGGGGATGCGCCGCTGCGCCACGATCCGCCCCCGGTCAAACCGCTCATCCATCAGATGCCACGTCACGCCAATTTCGCGCTCACCATAACGCAGAGCCCAGAAGATCGGGTGCCGGCCCCGATACTTCGGCAAGAGCGCCGCGTGCTTGTTCAACACGCCGATGGTCGGCACCGCCAACACGTCCGGCTGCACACGATCCGGTACTTGCGCGATCACCACGTCAGGACGCAACGCCTGCAACCACGCGATGCACTGTGAATGGTTGACACTCGGCCATCGCGTCACCGGCAGACCGTGCCGCTTCGCCACAGCAGCCACCGAACACGAACGCCCTCCAGGAAGCCACGATGCCACCGCCAGCGCCCCCCACTCCACCGTCTGCCGACACGCACCCCAGAAGCCATACAGCAACAGCGTTTCCCGCACCAGTCGCTTCCATGCCAACGCCGATGAGGCCAGCGGCACCACGGCAACGCCGCACACCGTCTCCCCCAACCGGCTGAAGACCCTGTCAAAAAACCCGGGCAGGAAAAACGGCTCATCCATGGCAATCACCACAATCCGCATCGCTCACTCCCCATACCGTCTGACAAACAGCGACAGCCGCACCCGGGCGAAGTCACGTTGCCGCTCCAGAACATACCCGTGCTCCGCCAGCCAGTGAAGAGCATACTCATGCAGATGGTAGACACTCGACTGACGTCGCAACACCCACACCCTCGGATGTGCCGCCAACGTCTCCGACAAGCGCGCATCCCCCTCCGTCACTCGTTCAGTAAACGCCAGCTCCCGCGCGTCACTCTCAAGGTAATCGGTGAATACCAACGATCGATGCGGCCATCGCGCATACGTCTCCAGCAGCCCCGGTACATGCCTGACGAGCGCCAGCGCGTCGGTAGACCCAGCTTCCTCCCGAGCGTACGCCAACGCCCCCTTCCAATCCTCCGCAGTGGCGTACACCACCGGCAGACGCACGATACACATCACCATCACTGCTACCCCGGCGACAATCCGGATTCCCCGCCGACAACTCAGCACGACGGCGACCATCACCGGACTCAGGAAGAGAAACGACAAGAACATGTAGTACGACGCCAGATAGACGCCTCGCACATGATGCAGTACCACTGATGCGACCGCAGGAAACAACCCGAGCATCAGCCACATCCCTATCCACCGCGCCTGCGGCTCGTCCATCTGTCGCAAACGCCGAATCCCACCCCATAATACGAGATACATCAGCGCGCTAACCACCATCGCACCTGCTGCCATCCACCACGGCGTGAGTCGCATCTGTGACCACGGCACGTCAGCCGCGAACACTGGGTCGAATCCGAACAATCCTGGCACGATCTTGGCGATGCCCCCCCAATGCACGCCACCCCACCACAACCCCAGTCTCGACGCCACTTCGAAATGCTCGCTGATCCGCGCCGTCTGAGCGAGATACGCCGGCACCCATGGCGCGTAGAGTGTGACGACCGCGAGCTGCAACAGCAGCCACCGCACCACCGAACGCCCCGAATGGCGCAGCATCCACAACGCCGAGAGATTCAGCGCGACCAGCACCAGCACGGCATAGTAGAACGTGTAGAGTGCCACCGCTGATCCCAATGCGTAACCCACCAGATAGCGCCACTGCCTTCGCCCCTGCACGAGATGCATCGCACACCAGACGGCCACCAGCATGCCGCACGCAGCCAGTGTGTATCCTCGCGCGCACTGAGACGCCCAGACTGCCTGCGGCGCCACCGCCACCAACAGACCGCTGGCCATCGCCAGACGCCGATCCTCACACACCAACACCACCCGGTACACCAACCAGCAGACGAGCACACCAGACACGACCGAGATCGACCGTACGATCCATTCCGATGTCCCGAGCCAGAGGCATCCTTTCAGCAGAAGGAAATAGAGAGGAGGGTGAGCATCTTCCCTGATGAGCGACTGGAGCAAACTACCCCAATCCCGACTGGCAATAAAGAGTGACGAGAGTTCATCACCGCTGATGCTTCGGTCGAGCCGCGCGACCCGCAGCACCAGAGCAACCACCACCAACAGTAGCTCCGGTCGAACGCGCCTTATCCACCCCAGCCAACCGGTGCGTCGCTCCGCAATACCGGACGGCCCGCTACCGACAACATGTAGAGCACTCAACCGCTCGACCGCTTCCGGCATATGAACAACACCGAATGACTGAACCATTGATGCAGACACCAGAGCAACGGAGCCGCCGGCCAGACGGAATAATCCTCTTTGACCAACGTCTCCACCAACGGCGAAGCAGCCCTCCGCCACCACGACCGTTTCGCTGACAATGCACTGGCTGCCGCCCCGCTACTCTTCTCTCCATTCCCGCTGCTCGTGACGCGACGGTGCCAGCGCTGCACGGCAGGGAAATCCAGCAAACCCCATTGGATCGAAATGCCCCGGCTGAACACCGGATAGAATCCAGCCAACTCCAGCTGCCGCTGCACCTCCGCTTTCGAATGCACGTAGAGATGGAAGTGGTGCCCATCGGGAGGCGTCTCAATCGTGTACGCATGACGTTGCGTATACCGATAGGGCACTTCGATTCTTCCCAAGATGGCGCCTTTCGCCTTCCGCCACGTGCGGCGCCCGGCGGAAAAGACGGCCAGATCTTCCAGCGAACGCTTGACGTTCAGCACCGGCACCGAGATCACCAGAAGTCCATCAGGACGCAAGATCCGATACGCCTCTCGAAGTACCTCCTGAGGACCATCTTCGGCATGCTCGATCACGCCACCGGAGTAGTACGCACTGAACGCCCCATCCGCAAACGGCAGCCGGGAAACATCCGCCACACACAGCGGAAGGTGCGGATCGTATGTCAGCGCCTTTTGGATCGCCGAGGCATCACTATCCACGCCATACATGTCGTACCCCAACGACCGGTAGTATTTGACGTAGTACGCCGGCCCACACCCAGCTTCCAAGATTCTGCCGCTACGCGGAAGAAACTGCAGAAAGATCGGTCGTCGGCAATCCTTCTCGCAACCCCGCAGCGCCTGATCCAACGACACACGACTCCACTCATCACTCCAAAATCCCACTCCCTCAGCCACATGATGAGGATAGTAGACTTTCCTCATAACACACCTGTCGCAACCGTTGGACCGCCCGCCGCACCGCCCATTGATGACAATCCCGTTGCACACGCACGAGGCGCCGGATGCAAACATCGATCGTACAGCATCGTGAGGTTGTTCAGATAACGCTCCACTCCGAAACGCTCGCGAACCCGCCGCTGTGCCGAACGCCCCAATCGCTCTGCCAACTCCCGATCGACAATCAATCGCTCGATCGCCTCAGCCAGCGCTGGCGGATCAGCCGATGGCACGAGCAGTCCACCCTCCGCCACTTCGTAAGACGAGACTCGAGACTCGAGACTCGAGACTCGAGCATCCTCCTTCACCTGCCCCTCACCCCTCGTCACTCGTCCCATCGCTTCTGGAATCCCACCGACAGATGTGGCGACACACGGCAGCCCGGCGCACATCGCCTCCGCCAACGCAATGCCGAAACTCTCGTTCACGGACGCCAGCACAAAGAGATCGAACGACACCAACAACTCCTCATGATCCCGCCGCTGTCCCAAAAAATCCACGCGCCCATCCAGCCGAAGCTCCGCTACCCGCTGCTCCAACTCCCGACGCAGTGGCCCGTCACCCACCACCACAAGCCGCGCGGATGGATGCCGATCCGCCACAATCCGCATTGCCTCCAGCAGATACCGATGCCCTTTTTCCCAACGCAGCGTGCCGACCGTGCCGATGATCATCTCATCAGCACCGTAACCGAGCTGCCGCCTCGCCTCCGGCTTCGAACGCTCTGCCGAAAACCGTTCAACATCAACGCAATTCGGCAGCACGACGATCTTGCCGGCAGCAATCCCCTGCCGCACCAACCACTCCTCAACGCTCTTCGAGACAGCGATCGCCGCATCCGTCCCACGCAACAACGCGCGGTCAATCCATCGATGATACCATCGCTTCCACCGGTACAGCCCATGCTCCTCGATGATCACCACCGGTACCCGCAACCACCATGCCGCCAATCGCGCATGCACGTTGGCATCAAACTGACTGCTCTGCACGATGTGGGGACGCTCCTGCCGCAACACCTGCAACAGCTTCCACGTGGTAAAGAGATTATAGAACTTCTGGTGGGCGTTCAGGTAGATCACACGAATGCCGAGCGTCTCCAGCTCATCGCCGATCGTTCCACGATGGCCGAGGCAACAGACCACGATGCGATATTGCCGATGCTCGCGCAACCGCTTGAGCATCGTCCAGCGCAACACCTCGGCGCCACCAACCTGAAGATGTTGATGCACGAAGACGACGGTCCGCTGCAGCAGACGATCCGATGCTAATAGATCATTGGTGCTCACGATCGCGCACCCTCATCGCGCCACCGATGAAACAATTTGCTGCCACACGCGACGCCCCAGCGCAACATCTCGAGAGCTGACCTCCCGGGTGATCAACATCCATCCAGCGTACGTCGCCACGCAAGCACCCATCTGCACCACCACGAGACCTGGCACCACCCAACTCAACGCGCCATACACAACACCTAGCACCATCAACGCCCCCGCCGCCTTCGCGATCGTCCCAAGCGGCATCATCTGACGGATCTGAGGAAACCGCACCACAAAATACAGCAGATACACCGCATACGACACGACCGCCGTGATGACGGCGCCACGATAGCCAAACCGCGGGATCAACAGCAGCCCGAGTATCGCGTCCGATCCCACCAACAGAAGTGACGAAACCCAAATCTTTCCCGGCGCCCCATAGACGTTCTGCACAAACATTCCCAAGGGATTGACGAACGTTCGCAGGAGAAAGACTGCGAGCAACCACCGCAACGACTCCACCGCTATGCGATACTCACTGCCATACAACCCGAGAATCACCGGTTCTGCCAGAAAGAACGAGACGATCGATACGAGAAGACCCCCATGCAGGAAGCCACGGAAGATCAACTGGAAATCGCTGCGCACTTTCTCCGCCCCTTGCTCCGCAATCCCCGAAAGGTACGGCATCAGCACAGCGTACGCCACCTTCATCAGCACGACCAGACCGTTGAAAAACATGAATCCCACATAGTAATGCGCCAGATCTTCCGGCGTCCCGTACAGTCCCAACAGCATCTTGTCGAACCACATCAGAAATAGCTGATTCAATCCGATCAACACGATCGGCAATCCAAACCGAAGAATATCTGCCGCATCACGCCGGAACTGGAGCGCACCCCCCTCTCCAGATGTCCTCGATAACCCTACCATCCCGCCGCTCAGGAGAAATACCACCCCCAAACCGATGGCGCAAGCCGCCGCCGCTCCGTTAGCCAACAGCACCGATGATAACGATCCTTGTCGCCACACAATCACCACAACCAGCAAACAATAGCCGAGCGAGAAGACAATGGACGCCACCGCCTCCCGCGCCCACCAACGGAGTGCCTGCAAAATCTGGATGACAAACTCCGCGCAGACCATGCCGGCGAAATACACCACTCCGGCTGTCATCAACGTCGAGAGCTCAGGACGCTTGTAGAACGTCAGGGCGACCGTGTCGCGACCGAACCACAACAACGCACCAAATCCACCAACACCGACCCCGAGTAACGCAACGGCAGCCGCCAAGAATCGCGTCACGCGCACCGCGCCATCGCGTTGCAGCCGCGGCAGATAGTATCCCAGGACCCCGTTCAACCCAAAATCAGCCAGCCCAGCGCACACCCCGGCTACCGTAAACACCATCACCAACAAACCGTATCCGGCAGCGCCGAAGTGACGATTGAGAATGACCGACGTCGCAATACCCAACGCCATCGTGACGCCGCTCGACACCGTCTTGTAGACCAATCCCCGTACGATGCGCGGTGTCTCACCGGTCTGAGGTACAGCGATAGCATTCGGCTTCGTCACAGCCTGACTCATCGAACTAAACAACACATGCCTCGCCCAGGCTTACCGCTCCTTCACAAAGCCATGCCAAAGGGGTCAGTCCCCTCCGGGGACAGACCCCGCGTCGCAACGATTCAGCCTTTGATCCGTACCCCATGCCCTTTACCTCGGTCTTTTGATGATCACACACTGACCCTTGGCGGTAATGATCGGCACCTCAGGTTTTCCGCGCAGGAACTCCATCACCGCTTGTTTCACGCCGGGCGCCTTGATCGACTGATAATCGTCCAGCATAATGCAGCCGCACGGCACCAGACGCGGATAGAAGAACTCGAGACAATCCACGGTCGACCGATAGATGTCGACGTCGATATACACGAAGCAAAACCGTCGATCCCGAACCGGCCCGGCGGTTGCCGGAAAGACACCGACATGCCAACGCACGGGATCGCTCGTGGCAAACAGACGACGCACCGCCTCCAACGACGTATCGGCAAAGTCTCCCGTCCGATAATCACCATCCAACTCCGGCGTCACATCCGGCATACCAGCGAACGTATCGAAGAGATGAAGCGCTTTGTCGCTGCCGGCAAACGCTTCCATGATCAACTTTGCTGAACCGCCACGGTACACGCCGATCTCCGCCGCATCGCCCTCCAGCGTCCGCGCGGCGCGCGCGTACTGCCACAACATGAACAGCCGATCCATTGTCAGAAATGTATACGGCCTGACCGCCTCGCAGACCCGCAGGAACTCTTCTTGCCGCGCCCACAGCACGAAATCGCTGTCGCCATTGACCCGTTGGATCCGATACCCTGCTCTCGCCAACGTTGACCGCGCGATCCGTTTCAACATATCCACTCGTCTCCGCTCCATACCGTGATCACCATCCGCCACTCACTACAATGATCGACGCCAACTCAGAGATCCGCGCAGTCACACTACCAAAGGATTGTACGACAAGGATTGGCCATGCGCCGACCGTGAAACCGACACCATCATGCATCGATCGGCGCCACGTACGGGGAATCCATATCTTACGGCAGGACATCGCGGAAGCGCATACCACCACCTCGGGAAACCGCACTCGTTCATTGCGGCGCCATAGCGAAGAAGGACTACGTCCCGATCAGCTCGTCGCTGAACTCGGTGACCTTCCGGTCGTGGAATTCGAAGAGCACGCGCTTGAGCAGATGCTTAAACTTACTCTGCATGAAGTTGCCGAACACCACCCGCTCCAGCTTCGGGTGGACACGATACAGCATGTACGACAGATAGGAGAGAATGATGATCATCGTCCCTTTCTTCCGGCCGGTCGTGCGGATCACCTCGCTGCGCCCAACCATCTCGAATGCGTGCCGTACAAATCGCTGAAACGCTCGATCCCGCTTGAAGAAATTCTTCCGCATGTAGAAGTGATCGAGGTAGAACATGTTGATGCGGAAGTACGGCAGATAACCGTCCTCAAACCGCTTCTCGAACGCCTGGGGCAGCACCCACCAGCGTTGAAATCCATACTGCTCCTTGTAGCGGTCGTAGAGTACCGTGCCGGGGTACGGCGTCGGCACAAAATAGCCGTGCTGAACCTTGACGTTCATCGGGAGCCGTCGGACGAACTGAATCGTGTTGTTGATGTTTGCCAGCGTCTCCCATGGCCAGCCGAGAATCAAGTAGCACATCATCTCAATCCCCGACTCGTACGTCAGCCGGATCGCCTCGTCGATCTTATTGATCATCACACCCTTGCTGATCTGAGTCAGGGTCTCCTGATCGTAGCTCTCCATACCGTAGTAGATCCGGCGGCACCCGGCCCGCTTCATCTTCAACAGCAGATCCGGCGTCACCGAATCCACGCGGCTGTCACAATCCCACGTGATGTCGAGCTCCTTGCGATCGATCACCATGTCGCACAACTCCATCAAGCGACGCTTGTGCATCGGCAGCACATCGTCGTAGAACTTGACGTGCCGGATGCCATACGTTTTCTTGAGATACAGCAGCTCCTGATAGACATGCTCGGCAGATCGGTAGCGATATCCGGTATTGGCTTCGGAGCAGTAGATGCATTTCTTGGGACAACCGCGGCTGGAAAGGATCGTCCAGTAATCCATCGTCTCGTGCGATCCCTTGCCGGTGTAACTCGACAACGGGAAGAGATGGCGCGCCGGACTTGGCAGCTCTTCGATGTTCTCGACCTCCGGCCGCGGCGGATTGGCGACGATCCGACCAGCCGCCTTGTCCCAGTAGCTGATCCCCAGGATATCTTTCAGCTGCTTCTTGCCCTGCACGTATTCGACAAGCTCCAACATCGTGTATTCGCCTTCACCGCGACACACAATGTCGAGCCCGTACTGCAATGCCTCGAGTGGCTCCAGATTCGCGTGAGGCCCTCCGCCAACCACCGGGATGCCCAGCGCGGAGAGCTCCTGCGCCAGCGGATATGCTTCATCGATCGTGTTGGTCACCATGGTGATACCGACCAAGTCCGGCCGAAACCCCTTGACCTCCTCGACCAACTCCTCTCGAGCCATCCAGTGATGGCCAGCCGAGGCGTCGATGCCACGCACCGTATGCCCATGCTGCTCCAGCATCGCGCCGATATACGCCAATCCCAGCGGCGGCGTTCCCCGAAGATATGACGACGGCGGCTGCACCAGTGCGATCCGCATCAACCCCTCCTTGCTCTGCTCTCTGCGTTCATCTGCGTTCTTCCATCTGTGCTCATTTGTGAGCTTTCATCTGCGGCGCTACTGACGGATGACATCACACTTGTCGCAGAACGGAAATTCCTTGAGATCGCGCCGGCGGTGCGCCTCCCGCAACCGACGGAACGTCTCGTTGTTCCACGCCTCCTCGATCGACCGGTCGAGGATGTTATCCAGCACAAACTCCGCATTAAAATCATAGCAGCAGGAGATCACCCGACCATCCCATGTGATCTGCATCGTCGTAAACGGCAGAATGCACGACTGCATGGGCCGACCATCCACATCAACGTACGCTCGACCCCCGCCGTAATTGTGCAGTTGCGACGCCACCAGCCGGTCACCGGCCGATCGATCCACGTGATCGCGCCACAACGCCACAAACTCCTCCGTCTCGTAGCCGTTGTCCGGCTGCGGCAGAAACTGCAGCGTCACAGCTGGATTCCGACGGCCCAGCGCCTTGCGCACCGCCAGCAGCTGCCGAATGTTCCCCACCACCTCATCAAAGTTGAGATTGACATGCACCTTCTCATACGTCTGCTTCGTCGCGCCGTAGAAGCTGAACTTTACCCGATCCAACCCGGCCAGCACCAGCTCGCGCGAAACCTCCTCCTTCATCGGCGCGCCGGTCGTGACGATGTATGTATCCTGAATCCCCTTGCTCTTGGCATACGCGACTTTACGGGAGAAACTCTTCTCAAGCAACGCCTCACCGAAGCCGTGCATATGGAGCTCACGCACCTGCCATTTTCGCGAGCACTCATCGATCAACCGCTTGAACAGCTCAAAATCCATCACGCCGAACGGTCGCGTCAGCTGCTCGCGCGGACACATGACGCACTTAGCGCCACAAGCACTGGTGTTCTCAATATGAATGATCTGTGGGAAATCGGGAGCCCGCAGCACATGCCGATGATACCGCTCGCGAAGACGATAGACGGCTTGTCGACCGCGCCATCCGATCGACTCCCGCGCTTTGAAGGCAAATTTGACCACGACGTTATCGCTTGTGGTGCCGCCGTTCAGAAGCACAGCATCATGACTCATGAACGTAGCGGCTCCTTACCGCACCTACAACAGAGAGATATACGAGGGAGCTGACACATGTGATGGATCGAATTGCTTAGCAAGAAACCTCCGCCGAGATCGGAAACCAGACTGTGTCCGTCTGAAATAGCAAGGAACTTCATAACCTGTTGCTACACAACGGCTGGAGTAAATTTACTCTCCTCTCTCCCTATTGTCAAGAAAGTTTCTAAGCGATCGGCTCTTTCCCACTCGCGACTCAGAAACTTGACTCTTCGGCGCTTGGCTCCAAATACGTGGCGATGGCACCGAGCGTCCGCTCCACCACGTCCTCCTGCTGCTCAACCAACGCCAACGCCCGCGCCCCCATCTCCACCGCCCGCCGCTCGTCCGACGCCAACGCCAACAGCTGCGCCGATAACGCGGCAGCATCAGCCACCTGCATCGCCGCGCCACTTGCTAGAAAGCACCCCGCTTCATCGGCGAAGTTCTGCATCTGCGGTCCAAACAGGATCGGTCTGGCAAACAGCGCCGGTTCAATCATGTTTTGACCGCCTCCAGGAGTCACCAGACTATTGCCGAGAAACACCCACGCAGCGCTGGCATAGAGCTGCGGCAACTCGCCATAGGTATCGACAATCACCACCGATTCACCGCGCCGCGGTTGGCGGTCCAGCTGCGTTCGACGCACCACCCGATGCCCACGCCTCACCGCCTCCGTCTCAAACCACGACACTGCCTCCAGGTACCGGGGCGTGATCGCCAGCATGACACGCGGATCCTGCTTGCGCAACGCGGCGAACGCGGCGAAGACCGCCCCCTCTTCGCCACGATGCAAGCTACCAACCACCCATAACCGCTCGTCTGCCGTCAACCCCAACAGACGGCGGAAGCGTTCCCGCAACGTTGCAGCCTCCACGACCTCCTTCCGACCAAACTTGAGGTTGCCCGTCACCACCGCGCGCCGATGATCCGACAGATACGCCACCAGCCGCTGCCGCTGCGATTCCGACTGCATGCAGAAACGATCGATACCCTCGAAAAACTCTGACGAATACGCGAAGAGCTGATCGTAAAACTGCATCCCCTCAGCCAAACGCCCGCTCACCACCACCACCGGAACGCCAACCGCCTTGCAGCTCCTGACTAGCGTTGGCCAGATACTCGCCTCAACAACAAGTAACACAGATGGCCGGATATGTCGGACGACCCGCTGAGTCACCCATGGCAGATCGTACGGTGTGAAAAAGACGCGGTCGGCTCCAGCCGTCTGACGAGCGAGCGCGTCGGCTGAGAAGTTGCCGGTAGAGACCCAGATTTGATAGCGCGGGTATCGCTCTCGAATACGACGGATCAATGCCGCAGCCGCATAGACTTCACCGAGCGAGTTGGCGTGAATCCAAAGGCATCGCCCGCCCCCCGCGCGCGATGAGCGGCCGCATCCGAGAAATCCCAAGCGCTCGAAGACATACCGACGCGACTGCCAAGCACGACCAGCGATCGCGAACCGGAAGAACTCCTTGAAAATGACTTCAGCAAACTTGCGGTAGGCGACTGTTCGATAAGCAGTATAGGAAAACGGTGTTTGAGTAGATCGGCTGGACACGTTAGATGCTACCGACTCACCAATCACGGGACGACCTGCCGGACAGCGAACCAATACGGCTGACTCTGATGCCGCGTCGCTCCATCAGCGGACGTTGGCCGCCTCAACCTCAGTTAGCTGCGCACCGGACAAGACAAAGGAACGCCCGCACTGACACTTCCCCTGATCACCCCGCAGCGCCAGCCGCACGCCGCACCGACACATCCATCCTTGCTGGCGAGCCGGATTCCCATACACCAGCGCAAAGTCCGGCACATCTTTCGTCACCACCGCCCCGGCACCGATGAACGCGCACCGCCCCAACGTCACACCACAAACAATCGTCGCATTGGCCCCGATCGAAACCCCACGCTTCACCAGCGTCTTGGCGTACTGCTCGTCACGATTCTGCGGAAACTCGGAGCGCGGGTTGACGATATTGGTGAAGACCATCGACGGCCCGCAGAAGACGTCGTCTTCAAGCGTCACACCGGTGTAGACGGAGACATTGTTCTGAATCTTGACGTTGTGACCGATCTGAACATTCTTGGCCACGAAGACATTCTGCCCGATCCGGCATCCACGCCCGATCACCACCCCCGTCATCACGTGGCAGAAATGCCAGATCTGCGTCCCCTCACCAATCTGCGCCCCCTCATCGACGTAGGATGATTCGTGTACGAAGAACGGACGGTCAGCCATGACTACCCTCCAGTCGCAGGTCGCAGGTGGCAAGTGGCAAGTGGCAAGGGAACATGGCTGTCGGCTGCGACGCGAAAGACGCAACCGTCATCCGCGCACCACAAGAACACAATCGCCACACATGCCGTCCACCATAGACGAATCTCCCAGGCATCAAAGTTTAACCCCCGGCTGGAACCGTGACCGACACCTCTTCCAGAACCGCACCAAAAACGGATCTTCCGAGACACCTAGCATCCTTGTCTCAATGCTCTCTTCGTGAATTAACCAAGTTGTGAAATAGCGTATGCCAGAAGCGCTCTGATAGTGTATTTTGAAACCTTCTCTCGACTGTTCAGCATCAACTCCAAAGAACACTTGATCTGCGATGGGAAGGCTATTGATCGACTCCTCCCTCTTCCCGCTCACTCGATATACATCAAAATCTAAGTCGCACTCGTGATCCGGTTGCAAAACATCGATTCGCCTAAATCTCATCACCATCGATAGGACCTCGCTAGAAACTGGTAAATTGCTATAAGGACGCGGATATTCGTCCGCTTGAATAGAGAAAGCGGTCTGTTCTCCAACATTCTTAACTACAATGCGGCATCCCCGCTGCTGATCCTCAACGATCTTCGTTACAATAACGGCTGGACTCTGAGAAGAAGCGTCGAGTAATCTTGAAGCATGGTTGATGGCGCGATCGATCCCATCAATTGTAGTCATTATGTCTGCACTCATTACCTTCGTTTCTAACCTTGCAATACTACTGCTGATTTGCGCTCCCCACGATCCTGTAACTGCCACGACCGATAGAGCTATGTCACGGGTTCTGGCCCCCCGTCACTAATCACCCACTGACACCCGCCGCTGAGAGCTCGACGGGAACACCGCCTTGATCGAGCGACCGCTGGGCGGCATCAAGCACGCGCAAGACGCGCAGGCCGTCTTCGCCGTTAGTCACCGGCTCCTTGCCCGTCCTCACACACTCCAAGAAATGCTGGCACTCCAGCTTCAACGGCTCAGCCATGTCGATCCGTGGAATGGTGATGTCGCCAAACCGCAGCGTGATCCAGTCGCCGTAGGAGTCATACCCTTTCGAGAATCCCTTGTCGTAAATACGGATCTTCTCCGTCGGCTCCATATCGTCAAACGTCACCATCTTCTTGCTGCCGACGATCGTAAACTTCCGCATCTTGTGAGGGTCGAGCCAGCTGAGATGAATATTCGCCATCTTCCGGTCGGCGAAGTGCATCGTCACAAACACCACATCCTCGATTCCCGGCTGAATGTAACACTCACCGCGCGCCGACACCCGATCCGGCAATCCACCCAACAGGTAGAGAATCACCGAGATGTCGTGCGGCGCAAAACTCCAGAGCGCGTTCTCGTCCGATCGGATGCTGCCGAGGTTCACCCGCTGCGTGTAGATATAGTAGACCTCTCCCAACTCACCGGCGTCGATCATCCCCCTGAGCTTGGCGATCGCCGGATGATACCGTAGCAAATGCCCCACCATCAGCACGCGCCCCGCTCGACGCGCCAGCTCGATCAGCTCTACCGCATGCTCGACCTTCAACGTCAACGGCTTCTCGACGAAAACATGCTTGCCCGCCTCAAGCGCCGCCTTCGCCAACTCGTAGTGCATGACAGCCGGTGTGGCGATCACCACTGCCTCGATCGATGGATCGCCGAAGATCACCGACGGCTCACCGGTGAGCCGTGCCCCCGGACAGATGCGCTCCCACGCCTTCAGCCGCTTCGGCTCGCGATCACAAACTGCCGCGATCCGAACATCCGGCATCTGAGCAAAATCCCGAAGGAGATTCTTTCCCCAGTTCCCTACACCAAGCATGCCCAAGGTCGTCATGATCTCATCTCACCATTAGCAATACGTCGCAGCAATAGCCCCAGACACAACACATAGAATAACCAACTAGTGATCCGTCTACATGATTCTGCGGGGTTCGTCTTCAGGCAGAGGCCACGGAGTGGCCGGAGTCGAGAAGCCACCGGCGTTCTCGACTCGCTTCGCTCGCTCGAACACGAACCCGCCAGTTTCACGCTGACGGGGTACTAGGATTGAACCCCAGTCCTAACCTGCGCGCGGAACCAAGCGACGGTCCGCCGCAACCCATCCTCAAACACGACCTTCGGCTCCCACCCCAGCAGCGTGCGCGCTTTCGTAATGTCCGGACGCCGCACCCTCGGATCATCCTGCGGCAACGGCTGATGATCCACCCGACTCGATCCGCCAACCGCAGCCCGCACCATCTCCGCCAACTCCAGAATCGTCCGCTCCTGCGGATTGCCAATGTTGATCGGCCCATGCTCCGACGAGTGAAGCAACCGCAGAAGACCATCCACCAGGTCGGACACGTAGCAGAAGCTCCGCGTCTGGTTACCGTCGCCAAACACGGAAATCGCCTCGCCGCGCAGCGCCTGCCCCACGAACGTCGGAATCGCGCGCCCATCCTCCAGCCGCATCCGCTCGCCGTACGTGTTGAAGATGCGTACGATCTTCGTGTCGAGCCCATGCACCCGATGATACGCCATCGTCATCGCCTCGGCGAACCGCTTTGCCTCATCGTACACGCCGCGCGGCCCGATCGGATTGACATTGCCCCAATACTCCTCGCGCTGTGGATGCTCAAGCGGATCACCGTAGACTTCGCTCGTCGACGCCAGCAGAAATCTCGCCCGCTTCGCCTTGGCCAAACCCAGCGCGTTGTGCGTGCCGAGCGACCCGACTTTCAACGTCTGGATCGGCAGCTTCTGATAGTCAATCGGGCTCGCCGGCGAGGCGAAGTGCAGCACCGCAAACACCTCCCCATCCACCTCGATCGGCTTGGTGACATCATGCTGGATCAACCGGAACCGTGGGTTCGACAGATGATGCGCAATATTCTCCATCCGCCCAGTCAGCAGATTGTCGATCCCCAGCACCTCATGCCCCTCGCTGATCAACCGATCGGTCAAGTGCGATCCGATGAAACCGGCAGCCCCCGTGATGATGTACCGCATCCGCGTCCGCTCCTCTCCCTCTACGTACAATAACGGGCGGGCCACCTGACCCGCCCCAACCAACATCGCACCAACTGTGACGATCGACCTTCCGCAATCAACCTTCAGCGATCAGCGATCGACACAACCTTCCAATCGTCAGTCTCATGTCTTGACTCGCCACTCGAGTCTCGCGGCTTCGCTCTCACCGCGACACAATCGCATCGTCGGCCGCGATGCGTCCGACGCCGGAAAGAATGTCAGCCGCCGAGATACGCTTGCGCACCTCGATCACACGGATCAACCCGACCGACTCGCCGTTCCGCACCACGCCAAACTCTCTCCCGATCGCCACGCCCTGCTCCTGACCAATGTCGATCACCACAAAATTGTGCTGGCCGTTCACCGTCAGAATCTTCCCGGCAGCGGACGGCGTCGATCGCTGCGTCACCCGCGTCGGACTGGCTGGCTCCACCTCCCGCCCCCATCCATCGGACGACGGCAACGCCACCGCGCCCGCACTGGACGATCCACCACCGCCTACGACGATCGGAGCGAGCTGAACCGACGATGCCCCTTCCGAGGATGACGTGCCGGACGTCGCGCCTGATGAGCTGAACGCAGGAACCGACACCACCGACTCAGTGAGAGCGCTGACACCCCCTGATGACGCCGAAGCTGCCGGATACGTCTGCGCCAGCCGCACCGTCAACGCCTCTTTCTGCCGCTGCAGCTCCTTCGTCTGTCGCTGCTCCTGCTCCAACTGCCGCCGCGTTGCCTCGAGCATCGTCGACTTCTCGCCCAGCTCCTCACGCGCCTTCCCCAGCTGACCGCCCAACGTATCGCGATCCTGCCGAGCCACGGCGTGATCGGCCTCGAGCGCCGCCAGTCGCAAACGCAACGTGTCGTACTCCCTCGTCACCGTCTCGAGCTGCTCCTGAACCGATACCTGCTCCTGCCTCGCCACCGCCAGCTCGCTGGCCAGCTTGTCGGTCACCGCCCGTTGGCGATCCGCCTCGGTTTCCAACATCGCCTTGTCTTTCTCGAGTTGATCCACCAGCTTCAGCCGATCGAGCTGGATCTCCATTTCCGCCTTCTCACGAATCAGCTGACCCAGATAACGATCATCCTGAAACTGTTTGACCGTCGCCTCAAGCTGACCTTTTTCCGTCTGCAGCATCGCCAAATCCTGACTGATCTGCTGACGCTCCGCGTCCAACGCGCCAGAGCTAGCCTGCAGCGCATCGTACTCCTGACGCAACTGCTCTTGCTCCTGCCGAGCCGCCTGCGCCTCGGCCTGCGCCTGCGACAGCTGCTGCAAGAGATCCTGCCGACTCTGACGTGCTCCCTCCAGCTCCCGCTCAAGGTCGGAGATCCGCTGCACCAACGCTGGACGGTCGCCTCCGCCCAGACCGCTGATGCCGTGCTGCACCATCCATGCCCCGGCACCAATCACGCTGAGCAACGCCGCCGTCCCGCTATAAATCATATACGGTTTAGAGAACACTGCTGAACTCCCCCGATAACGCCCCGCGGAACCTATGCTGAACGTGACGCGGAACGAACGCACAATTCTGAGCACTCACGAAAAAGGAGTGAGGGGTGCCTCGCGCGCGCACGGCATCCTGAAAATATTCCGAATACATTTCCGCGCTCCGTTCCGCATTCATTCAGCGTTTCTGTTCCGCGCTGCTTCAGCGATGTCAAATCCCATGCATCCCCGAAAGCTTGATGCCCTCGGTGAAGAACCGCTGGTTGAACACAAACAGCACGATCAGCGGTACCATCACCATCACCGACCCAGCCATCAGGAGGGGCCAGTCGGTCGTGTACAATCCCTGGAACGATGAAAGTCCGACCGGCAACGTCATCTTATCCATCGAGTTGATGACGATCAAGGGCCACATGAAATTCCCCCACGCCGCCATGAAGGTAAAGGTCGTCAGCGTCGCCAGCGCTGGCTTCGACAACGGCAGCACCACCCGCCAGTAGATGCCCAGGAATCCGCAGCCGTCGATCTTCGCCGCATCCTCCAGATCCCGTGGCAGCGACATGAAGAACTGTCGCAGCATGAACGTGCCGTACGCCGAGAAGATCGCCGGGACGATGAGCGCCTTGTAACTGTCGATCCAGCCGATCATCTTGAGCAGGATGAAGACCGGGATCATCGTCACCGAACTGGGGATCATCATCGTCGCCAGATAGAGGAAGAAGAGCCGGTCGCGCCCGGGGAATCGGAGTCGCGCGAAGGCATACGCCGACAACGAGCTGGTGAAAACCTGTCCCACCGTCACGCAGAGCGTGACGAAGATGCTGTTGAGGTAGAAACGACCGAACGGCACGACCTTCCACGCCGTCACGTAATTCGACCAGACGACCGGCTCCGGCACCCACTGGGGCGGCAGAGTAAACACGGCGCTGGCGTCTTTGAGCGAAGTTGACAGCATCCAGAGAAACGGGATGATCATCGACAACCCGCCGATGATCAGAATCGTGTAGCAGGCAATCGCGCTCATCATCCGAATCCGCGCGCGCGACGCCTGACGATCAATAGTGGACAGATCGGCCACCGTACCTCCAGTTGATGAGCGTGATGACGAAGACGACGATAAATAACACCCAGGCGATGCTGGCCGCGTAGCCCATTTGGAACCACCGGTACGCGTTGTTATAGATGTAGTACTCGATAGTAGTGGTGGAGCCCGCCGGCCCCCCACCCGTCATGACGTACGCCGCCATGAACCCGCCCTGGAACCCGATGATCACGCCCATGATCGCGATGAAGAACGTCGTGGGACTGATCATCGGCCATGTGACCGTCCAGAACCGCTGCCAGGCGTTGGCGCCGTCGATCTGCGCCGCCTCGTACAGCTGCTGCGGGATCTCCTGCAACGCCGCCAGATACAGCACGGCGTTGTATCCGCCCAGCCCGATCCAGAAGTTCATCAAGACGAGCGCCAGCTTCGCCCACGCCACCGACGATAGCCAGTTCGGCCCCTTGAGCGGCACGCCGATCAGATCGCCGAACCGCGCAATCCCCGTATTGATGAGCCCGAAGTCAGGATTGTAGAGCCACTTCCACAGCAGGAACACGGCCACGCCGGAGCAGATCGTCGGCAGGAAGAAGATGGTGCGGAAGAAGACCATGCCGGGAATCTTCTGGTTCATCACGATCGCCAGACCAAGTGAGCCGAAGATACCGATCGGGATGCCAACCAGCAAGTAGATGGTGTTCCACACGTAGTACCAGAATTGCGGGTCGTTGGGCACCCACCGCCCCTGCGCCGTGTGAAAGCCGAGCAGCCTGACGAAATTGTCCAGTCCGATGAAACGTGGCGGCGTCAGAATATCCCACTCCATGAAACTCAGCCCTAGCGACGCCAGTACCGGTAACGAGGTGAAGAGGAGAAATCCAAGGAAGTTCGGTAACAGGAACGCATAGGCGGTACGCGCTTCGTGCGAGAGATGCGGCAACCGCATCATGCTCCCCCCGCTTCATCGATCAACACGTTCAGCCGATCCTCCACCGCTTGCAACGCCCGCTCGGCGCTCAGTTGCCCGATCAGAAACTTGTCGATCTCGGTATTGATGATGCTCGACATCTGGTACCACTCGATCTGCGGATGCATGATCTGCTTCGGGCTGAACGCATACTCGATCGCATCCAGGAACACCTGGTTGTGCTGTTCCTGCGGATACCGCTCGTCCACCGGGAAATACGGACTCTGCGCGATCGAACGGAGCGTCGGCATGCTATCCCCGACCTCGATGACGAACCGCACGCCGTCCGGACCGACTAGCTGTTTGACCAATTCCCACGCCTCCTGTGGATGCTTGGTGTGCGCCGAGATCGCCCAGCCGTGGCTGTCGAGCGGTGTTGCCCGATGCTCGCCACTCGGTAACGGCGCCACATCCCACGCTAGCGCGCTGGCGGTCCGGAAGTTGAGCGTGTACCATCGCCCTCCGATGAACATCGCCGCCCGCTGGCTCAGAAACAACTGATAGTTATCCTGGTTCAGCTGATCCATGAGCCCCGGCACCACCTTGTGCTCCTGCGAGAGCGCCTTCACAAACTCGATCGCCTCGCGGGACTCGGATGAGTTAATGATACACCGAGTCTTCCCCGCGTCAAAGAGACTTCCGCCGTTCTGCAGAATCCAAATCAACCAACCGTCCGCGCTGTCGAGATAGAACGAAGCGCCATACTGGGCCACAATCCCGCGCTCATCCCGCTTGGTCAGCCGCTTGGCTGCATCGAGAAACTCCCGCCACGTCCACTCCGCCGTCGGATACGCCACACCGGCCTCATCGAACAACCGCTTGTTGTAGTACAAGACGCGCGTCGAGCTGCTACCGGGCAACGCGTAGAGCGTCTCGCCGAACGTGTAGGCATCCAGCAGCTGCGGATAGATATCATCGCGTTGGAACGCCGGATCGTTCGTGATCAACGGATCAAGCGGTAGGATCGCTCCTTTTTGTGCGAACTGCGGCAGATCAAAATCTCGGATGAAGAACACATCGGGAGCGCTGCCGCCGGCAAACTGCGTCAGCAGCTTCTCCCGATATCCCTGTCCAGCCACCGCCTGGAACTGAGTGCGGATGCCGGGATGCGCCTGTTCAAAGCGTTTCCCCTGCTCAATCCGCACCTGGTCGTACAGCGGGAAGCCCGGCGCCATGTAGACCAGCTTGACGGCAGCGGGCTTTCCCGATGATCCGCCGCCCTGACCACAGCCGCTCGCGGCAAGCACCAACACCACCACCGCACTCCACGCCGCCCACCGCCCCGCCGATGAACCCGCCGACCGCCCTGATATCCCCATCCGAATGTTCAATCCGTTCATCCCTGCACGCTACTCGATCGCGATCTCATCGATATACACCGTCCCCACGCCACCCTCCGGCATCAAATCGGCTTCGAAGTTGATAGAGATGGTCGCCAGCTGCGCATTATCCACGAAGAACTCATCCAACGAAATCGTCGCCTGCTGCCACTCGGTCGTCACCTCACCAGCCGGTAGATACTGCCCGATCGCGCCCGCCTTCTGTGAATCCTCCCGCTGATCCCATGTCCGGTCAGCTAGGCCGACGGCGAACGTCTCCCCACCCTGCTGTCCCTTCACCCACAAGGTGATCGCCTGCTTCCCAGACGCATCCACATACACATCCTCACCACCCTTGAATCCCTTGAGCACCGTGTAGTAGCCGCACCAACCGCCGCTCCCCGCACCCTCGGTATTGGCTTTCTTATCATACCCTAGCATCAGCGCCGTCGTTTGCGTCCCACCCTGTTGCTGCGGTGAGTAGCTCAGCTTGATCCTTGATGGTGCCTTGATATACACGCTGGCTCGATTGCCCAGTTGGTTTCGCATCTGATCGCGACCCTCGAAATCATCCACCAACAACTTCCCCTCTGCAGCTACCGCCGCACCACTCCCCATCAGCACGATCGCCAATCCTGCGCACAACGTCATCATCCACTGCATCATCGTCTTCATCGCGCTTCCCTCCACATGTTGCAACCGACTTCCCGCATTGCTATCCGATGAGGTCCTGCACCAAATCCCTCGACCATCCTTGCCACCTTACCTCAACCCACCGATTGAGCCAGGTCCCTCATGGGGTCAGACCCGACTGCGGCAGCGAAACAGTCTTTGGCAGGTGCAAGACCTGCCACGACTCCACACTCCGCAACAATCCTCACGGGTGACCAGGCACCCTCGACGCCAGACCCCTGTCGCAACGACACGATCCTCACCGAGCATCCGCGGGCTGGACGGCCGCTGCATCCTTGGAGAGATGAAACGTTAGCTGATCGATAAAGATATCCCCGTCACCTTTCCGATCACAGTTGAAGACTACCGACCCCATCCGGGCCAGATTCAATGCGCCAAAATCCCGCAGCGGAATCTCCACCCGCTGCCACTCGATCGCCACGCCACCAGGCAGATACTTTTCAACCGGTCCCGCTTTGAGCGAGTCGCCGATGATCATCCAGTTTTCATCGGCCATCCCGATTTCAAAGTTCTCGCCTCCTTTGGCGCCTCGCACCCAGAACGACACCGATACAAACGGACTCAGATCATAGAAGGGACCATCGACCACGTTGAGCAACGTATAGTACCCGCACCATCCGCTCGACTCCTTGTGATACGTCAACTGCAACGATCGACCGACCCCTCCATACGCCCCCTCGGCCACGCGCTTGATCGCACACACCGATGGCAAGCGTTTGTAGGTGTGGGCTCGCCGACCGAGCAGGTTCAAATCGCTGTGGTCGAAATCGTCGAGCAGGAGATACCCCTGCTGCCGCACCTCGACCTGGCGATCCACCAACTCCTCGGTGTGCAACCGCACGCCGTCGATCCAGAACGCGCCGCTCCCCTCTCCGCTAAACGACCAGACCACGCTCATGATCTGGTCCAACCGGACGCCGTAGAAGTCAGACAGCGGTACCCGCACCTCCTGCCATTCCGTCGTCACACCACCCTTAAGGAATCGATAGACCGAGCCGGCCAGCACAGCATCTTCCCGTCGGTTCGCCACCACATCATTGAACCCGATCTCGAAGGATTCGCCGCCCTTGGCACCTTTGATCATGAAGGTTAACGTCTTATACGCCGAGAGATCCCCAACAATCATCAAATACGCACCGCAGAATGTCTGGCCCGATCGTTTGTCATACATGATCTTGATAGCATGATCACCGTTGCCTATCACATCACTTCCCGGCGCCTGATACCGTGTTTCCACATCCTCGAAGACTCCGACGCGCGAAGGAGGCAGCACGAATGTCCCGATCCGCCCACGCACGCCAAACGATTTCTCCGTCGCCGTGAGATTCACCTCCGCCGATAACGGCGGCGCCTCCTCCACCGGCACGCTCTCCGCCCACGCCGGCCGAAACCCCAGACACAAGCTACAAGCTGCAAGCTGCAAGGAAACCCACAGCACGAGCCCCGAGCCCCGAGCCAAGAGTTGTAAGTTGCGATGCACGGATCTCGGAGCGGGCAACCGAACTCCCCAGTCATCGACCGAATTTGATCTTCCGTGTAGCTTGTAGCTTGTCGCTTGCGTCCGCATTTTCACTTTAGCTCCAACGCTCCAAACGTAGTCGGGTCGCCCCATGCGCGATCTACCGACGATGACAAGAAGCATTTCTGCGGTGCGGCGACGTCATCCGTATCGCTCAAATCCGCGCTAATGCCAAGCACCCATCCCGGGACCGGCCTCCGTAACGGCCGATCCGGCACCCGGAGCGGATGCTGCCCCCATCCCTCCGCCTCCTCCTTCCACTCGATCGGCACCGTCCACCGCAACAACTCACGCCACGGAATCCCCACCTCCACCACATATCCCTCAGCTGTCCGACGAGCTCCAATCTGCACCGATGAGACCGACGCCGGATTGATCTCCGGCGTCCAGACAAACACTTCAGGCGGTATCGTGCCAAAATTACCCGGGCTGAATCCAAACTGAATATCATCCTGACTGTTCACCGCCTCGGTATAGTCGCCAAATAGATCAACATCCAACCAGACCTCAAGGTGATCTCCCGCCCACATGTCGGCTCGCTGCTTCTCCTGCCAGACCACATCATCACGCACATCAAACAGCAGATACAGCATGGAGGCATCCCATGCTGCACGTACCGTCATACTCGTGTCCTGCGGCCCTCTCCACTGCTCCCGCCCGTATACCACGTATGGATCGGTATCGAGCCGACATGTCGGCGCCACCGCCGTCCACTCGCCCGCATCCCCATCGACCACCACCGGCGTACCATCCCGACGTACCGCTGCGAGCTGATAGAGCTGAGCGACCGGCGGCCGGTTCGTCTTGAGCGGCACGTTCCGCTCCGGCGTCAGATAGCGGTAGCTCCCCTCATGATGGATCGCCAGCCCCAGGAACGCCGCTTCATCACCCACATCTTCCACGACACGCGCCAGCACCCGCTCCATCTTCTTCCACCCATCGTCAAAGAAGGTGTTCTCCGGACGTCCCTGCTTCATCTGTACCAGATCCTGCGTTTCAACACCTATCACGATCTGCGTTCCGACCTCCTTGGCCACCGGCAGATGTTTGTAAAATCCTTCGAGGATGCGCCGCTCGGTATCGAAATAATCCATCAACGCCAGATAATCGGCCGCACCAACGATCGCCCGACGAATCTCCACCGGTTCATCGGCGAAGAAGACCGGAACGGTCACCCCCAGGCGAAACGACGGGCCCGATTCATCGATCAACTGTCGGCACTTGCGCATCAACTCCACCCACTGCTCCTCGACCGACTTCCGATCACGGTTCCACTCATCGGTCAAGTACGGCTCCACATCCAACTGGACCCCGGCAAACCGCTGCTCCGTCGGTCGATGCTGGTTGAACGCCAGGAGATCGCCAATCCACTCCAATGCCTCCTCATGCTGCGAAGTAAACGCCCACGTCGGCTCACCGGTTAGCGCCTCCACCTGCACCCCACGGCTCGATGCCTCAGCCAAGAACTCCCCCGCCTGTCGCGCGTACTCCGGATCCTCCGCCTCCTTCATCTCCGCCAGAAAGAGATAGATCCGCTCCACCGCCACCCGCTCGCAAAAATCCAACAGCTGTCTGCGCTGACGCTGATTGCCGATCGGATCGAGCTTCCACACCCACATCCCACATGGATGCTTCGGGTCCCGATCGGCACGCGGCGCCCGCTCCTGCTCGCTGCGCGCCAGCTCCGCATCGAAGACCAGCGCCACATCCTCGATATAGACCCGGCTTTGTCCCCCATGACGGAACCAGAAGACGAGCGACCCCAGCTGCGAGACATCGATGTCACAGGCCACGCGACCCAACGGCACTTTCACCTGCCGCCATGCCGTTGTCACACCCCCAGGCAGCACATCGGTGATTGCCCCGACGTACACCGGGTCGATCTCCAACTCCCGCATCCGCTCATCGGTCAATCCGATATCGAACTTCTCCCCGCCCTGCTCGCCACGCACCCAAAACGTCAGACAATTGTACGGTGTGGCATCAATGCCATTGAGCACAGAGTACCAACCGCACAATCCTCCTTCGCTACTGTACTCGATCGAGAGCGACCGCCCACGATCTCCGCGCCGGATGGCTGCACTCTTGCGAAGAATCGTGTACGACGGCCGCTGCGACCACGTGCCCTGATAACCACCGACCGCGTTTGGCCGCTGCGAGGCAGCGCCGCTGACCTCTCCCTTGTCGAAATCATCGATGACGAGCGCTGCTGGCACTGCCGTTGTCGATGTCTCTTGCACCGGCTGCTGACCCGCCGCCCACGCTGGCGTCTGAAGCCCCAGCTGCAAGCTGCAAGCTGCAAGCTGCAAGGAAACCCAAAGCACAAGTCCCAAGTCCCGAAACCTATGGCCAGCTGGCAGCTGAACTGTTGACTCGGCTGCCGAACTTGATCTTCCTTGTAGCTTGGAGCTTGGAGCTTGTGGCTGTATGTTCCTTTCAGCGCGCAATGTCCCACCCGCCACGATACACGAGCATCATCCGAAACTCCTTGGTACCCAACAGCGCATCATCATCGCTGCGACCATCTCGATACTCCAGATCAAAACCCAAGCGATGATCAGGATTCAGCTCATACGCCGTCTCCAGGCGCGACGAGAAGAACGCCCGATCCGGCGCCGTGCCGGAATCGACGTTCTCGTAGAAAAAGCTCAGGTACGGGCTCACGCTGAGCTTGCGCCCCCGCTGAAACGGACGCGCCCACGGCCAGCGGAACGTCGCCTCGTACGTCTGCGCGTCCTCGAACCGGCGGAGCCGCGTCCCGAACGGCGAAGGATCGTGCCCCAGCGGCTCGTAGCCAAGCGTCAGTGTCGCCGTATCCCACAGCCGCGATGCCAGCGAGAGATTGACCAACCATTGATCCGCCACCCGCGCTCGATCGCCCGTCACCGCCTCGTCAAACAGCCGCGAGAACGCCCAGAGCGAGTTGGCCAGGACGCGCTCGCTCAACGGCATCGCCCCACGCAGTTCATACCGCTGTTCCGTCAGCTCTTTCAGCGGACTGGTCAAACTGTCGAGCGACTCCCGGTAGACATAGGCCGCCCGCAGATCGATGTCGCGATACGTCTCGTTGATATCAACGCTCTTCCCCAACTCGATCCGGTTATCCCATCCGCTGCGCCGGTTCGACTGAAAGACATTCCCGGGCACCGAGAGCCGATCCGTCCAGACGACCTGCGTCGCCAAATGCGGCCACGGATCCGGCGTATCCCAGCGCCACCGGGAGCCGTAACGGTGCTCCCGCACCCCCTCTACGCTGCTGCGACCGTCGAGATTGCTCCGATAGTCGGAGTAGTCGAAGTCGATCCCCATCGTGTCGTTAGGACGCATCTCCAGCGTCGTCCCCATCTCCTGGCGATCCGCCGTCACCGGGTTGAGCGATCCGGTCGTCTCCGACAACCCGAGCAGCGACCGGAAGCCATAGCCAATCCGCTCATACCGTGATGACCAGCCGACGCGCTCCCACGACACGTTGGACGTCAGATACTGCGCCGATCCAGCCATCTCGTCCGCCGCCCCGCTATCGGTATTCGGATCGGTCGCGGAGAACGCCAGCTCTGAACCAATCGTCCACCGTCCCGGAATCACCTCATACCGATGATCCAACCCCACGACCATGCTCTCCTTGGGATTCGTGCTATTTACCCGTCGGATCCGCGACGAGTCATCGACACGTGCGAACGACAACCCCAGCTCCTGCGCCTCCCCAATCTCCGTCGAACCACGCAGCCCCAGAATCTGCCGAGGGTAGATGTACTCTTCCTTATCGGTCACAAACACGGGCGTTGCGCCGTACAACAGCTGCAAGTCGCCGCGCTCAGCGGAGAGTTGGGCATCGATTCCGCGATAGGAGACGCCGCGCATCACATACCGGCTCAACTTGGTCGATGTATCACCGATCACATACCGCCATGGACCGCTTTCCGCCGCGTAGGTCGCCTGCCGCAACCGCACATCCTCTGTCTGACGACTGAAGTAATCCCATTCGGCGCTCAAGCTGCCGCCCGGCATCGACTGCGGATCCTGCCACATGATTGATTCGGCACCGTAGTAGCCCCACGGACCGTTCAACGTGCGATCGCTGCGATCACCGGCTCGGCGCTTGTACGTGCCGAGAAATGTCCGCTGCTCGAATCGGCTGGCACCGGCTCGCGCCTGCCCCGGCCGCTCCAGACCTGCCAGCTCCAGCCGCCGCAGCGTCGATGACACCACCCCGCGTCGCTGGTCGTCAGAAATCCGCTCAGCGGCATGCCGCACCAACACCTCTTCCACCGTTTTGCGAAGCATCGACAGCGCATCACCATTCTGCGGATCCACCCGCAGGATCCACTCCCACTCCCGAATCGCCTGCTCGGTCGCCCCGAGACTGTAGTAGTGGAACGCCCGCGCATGCGCCGCGGCGATCGCCAGATCGTCGGCGAACCGCTGCTCCGCCATGGCGGCGCCCACGCCGACCGCCGCCGACACCTGAGAATTCGGACACAAGACACAAGACACGAGGAAAAGAAGACCTGTGACCAGTGACAGGTGACCGGTAACAGGTGACCCAATATCCAAGATGCGAGACACAAGACGCAAGACGCACAGTGCGCGGGACACCGGCATTCCAAGATAGTTCCGCGCTCGCTCAGCGTCAGTTCGCGTATTGTTCCGCATCAGTTCCGCGTTCCTCATGGCGAATACAGCTCCACAACGAGCGTACCGGCATATGAGCCGGCGACCGAGATAGCCGATGTCTCCGACGCCAGATACAGCTCGAACGGCGACGCCAGCGTCGCATCACCGGTCGGGTTCTGCTCCGTCACATACTGCGAGTCAAACGGATCCTGCCCGATCAATTTGCGCCACGTCTTGGTGTTGGATGTCATCTCGCTGTAATCCGGCACCGTCTGCCATGTCGCTCGGTCCTCATCGCGACGCCCCGTGTCAAGCGTCGGGCCCAACCAGAAACGATCGTCGACCGACGGTGGCCCCATCACCTCGGCATTCCACCCGGTCTCATGCACATCCGGCCCGAAGTTGATGCACCAGACTTTGAGCGAGATGGCGTAGCGCCCGTCACTGGAGACCAGGCCGGACGGGCTGCCGTGCCGCAACGCCCCAGGGATCCCTTCGTAGCGCGTCGCATTGTCGGTGTAAATGCGCATGAACCATCGCTCATCCTTGCCCAACCGATTGAACAACGCATGCTCCCACGTCACCTCCACCGGCACCGGCAACATCTGACGCCCGTAGTCGAGCGTGCCGAAATCCAACAGTGTTGGAAAGAGCGAGACCGAATCAACCAACGCCCCGACATGCAGCGGCTCCGTGGCAAACCCACGGCCTGACCGTTCATCCAACGCATCAAAGAGGATCGCCGACACAGTATAGGCGCCGGCTTGGAGGTTCGATGCCGTTGATGTCAGGATGCCGATGCCACCAGCCGGAACGGTAATGGCCGAACTGTAATACTCCGGTGCAGCGCCATTGGAACGCGTCAGTACGATCGCCATGTACGCCGCCTGGCTCGTCGCCTCGTTGTTCCTGATCTGGACCCGGAATACCACTGTTCTTCTCGGCAACGTATGCGTTGAAAAATCGATCGACTGAACCGTGAAGCTCGCCGCCGCCCATGCCGGCTGGTTAAACCATAAGCACCATGTGACAAGTGACAGGAGATAAGTGACACGCAAGACCCGAGAGACAACAGAAGAAATGCGCCATGTCACTGGCCTCTGGCCGCTGGTCGCGTCATCCCACGGCGTCCCGCGTAGGTTCCGCGTATCGTTCTGTATCTGGTTCCGCGTTCGTTCCGCGTTCGTTCTCACGCTCACAGCCAACCCTCGAAGAGGAATGCCTGCTGTTGTTCGATCAGCTGGATGTTCTCGATATTCACCACGGCGACCGCGATGTACCGACCCGGCATCTCCGGCTTCCAATACACCGGCACCTCGCCGCGCTGCCCCGGCAAGAGCGGCGGCGTTCGCCCGATCGGCAACGTCGCCACCACTCGTCGATCCTCGTTCATGATCGTGACATGGCCGAACGGCCGCACATGCACCGGGCCCTCGTTGGCCAACCCAACGGCAATCTTCAACCGTTGCGTATTGCCCGCCTGACTGACCACCACCTGACCGATCGATACGCGCGGATCGCGATACCCCTCGATCGCCACATACACCGGTACGATCAAACGCATCGTCACCTGCAACTGCCCATGCCCCGGCGCGGAAGCGGCCGCTGCACCGGATGCCGCCTGATCCACGTCGAACCGGATTGCCCCGACGTGTTCCTGCGTCACCCCAGCCGGCACCACAATCTGATAGCGGATCGATGTCTCCTGCCCCGGAGCAACTTCGATGCTGGCTGGCACCACGCTGATCCACGACGCACAGGACGGCGGCTCGACTACATTGGATGTCTCGGAGAACGGCACAACAGGATAGCGATCGGATACAACGGTCACGATCACCGGATAGGCGCGATCGTTGACCAGACGAAACTCGCCGCCCAACGGTTCGCCGGGCCGGGCGCTCAACTCCAACCGTAACGGCTGCAGCTCCACCGCCTCCGCGGATGAGACAAACCAGAGATTCAAGCTGCAAGCTGCAAGCTGCAAGCAAACCAGGAATGCGAGCTTTGAGCTACGGGCTACGCGCTTCGAGAAGATCAATGTTCGGACTGCGAACGTTGCCCCCACCACATCGAGAGCATCTGGGCTTTGGTCGAACGTTACAGGTCGAAGGTCACGGGGCACCCATGACATTTCTTGTGGCTCGTGGCTCGTGACTCGTGACTCGTGACTTCTCTCATGGAATGGATAACGCATGGCGGGTGACGAAGCGGTGAATATCGGATCGTTGATGACCTTTTTCAACCTAACATCGGAAGTCCCCAGTATCCAACTCTCAGATTGCCATCTCAATATCATTGATCTCACGGTGCAGTGACAAGCTCGATGATTACGCGACCAGTATACGTTCCGGCAACCGCTTCCACTCCGCAGCGGGCTGCCACGCGGATCTCGAATGGCGTTGCCATCGTCGTATCACCCAACGGATTGTCATCCTCCGTCCAGAGAGAACGGTCGTCCCCCGCAACCCAGTCAGCGTTACGCGGGTCAATCCCCATGATGATGCATTCGGAATACGCTCGCACTCCCACCTGATCCGACGGACGGTACGGCTGATACGCCGGATCGCTCCGATCAGGCACGGGAATCCATATCTCGTCACCGAAGTTCGGACAGCTCACAAAGAGAGGCACGACATACTGCCCATCGCTGGAAATGAGCCCGGCTCTCGACGAGGGGCTCAACGCGCCCCCTACGCCGACAAACGACGCGTTGTCAGTATAGATGCGCATGACCCAAGGATACTCACCGTTGTGCACCCCATCAACCTGGATGTGCCCAATCTCCAAGTCACCCGGCTGCGTGATCTGAAAGAGCAACGGCCCGCTGAAGCTGTACGTCCCGAACGACGCGACGGTACCGCTCGCCCGAATCTCCGCCCGCGCCGCTTCCGCACACCGCGGATACAAGATACAGGATACAAGATACAAGGAAACCCAACATCCAACATAAACGGGACGCCACCAGAGAGAGCGTCGTGCTCCTAGCCATATCTTGCGTCTTGTATCTTGCGTCTTGCGTCCGATATTCAGTCTCATGCTCGCGCAAAAACCTCCCGGATACCCAGTGCTGCCGCGCCCAGCGATACCGCGTTCTCCCGGAAACGCGATGGGACAATCTTCACGGCGTTCGCCGCCTCCTCAAACGCGTATGTCCGGACCGCCGACTTCACCGCATCCAGCACAATCTCACCGGCCTGCTCCAACCCGCCGCCGATCACCACCACTTCCGGATTGAAGAGGTTGACCAAGAACGCCACGCGCACACCCAGCTGCGCTCCAGCCGCCGTCACCAACTCAACCGCTAGCTTGTCGCCCTCGCGCGCCGCCTGCAGAATCATCGCCAGCGAGATACGCTCGGGATTGTTCTCCGCCCGATGGAAAATCTCAGAGCTGACCCCCTTCGTCATAGCGTTGCGCGCCTGCGGCACCATCCCCAGATCCATCGCCCACGGCCGCAGCGATGAGATGTTCCCCACCCACGGACCGAGCTGCCCCTCTTCCTCCGTCTCCTTGATGCTGATCTCCCCGGCGACACCACTGACCCCCTGATAGACCTCACCGTTGATGACGATCCCGCAGCCGACGCCGGAGTAGAGGTAGAGCACGATCCGCGTATCGGTGCCGAAGTTCAGCCACCACTCCCCGAACGCCGCTGCCGTCGCATCATGCTCGAGAAACGTCTGCACGCCGAACGCCTCCTCCACCATCCGCGTGATCGGCATGTAGATGCTGACCACACCCTTCGTGCAGCGAATCGTTCCCGCCTCTTTGTCCACCAATCCCGAGACACCAATGTTGATGTTCTTGAGCTCGCTCGGCTTGTGCTTTGCCTGTGTTAGCAGCTCCTTGATCACATCGATCACAGAGTTGACCACCCGCTCCCCGTCCTTCCCCGGACGTTCCTTCACAACCCGCTGCACGATGTTGGCTTTGAGGTCGGTGAGCACGCCAGTCACGCTCCACAACCCAAGATCCACACCCACGGTAAAGCCGGCCTGCGGGTTCAGTTCAACCACACCGGGACGTCGCCCGCCGGTCGATGTCGCCAGACCACTCTCCACGACTAAACCGGACTGCACGTAGGTATTGATATAGTTGTAGACGGTGACAATGTTGATCTTGGTCAACTTGGAGATGTCGGCCTTGGTAGTCGGACCATGGCGACGGATCGTCTCCAGAATGGCGATGTTCTTCCGCTCGCGGTCGGAGAGAATGTGTGCTTCACTTCCGGCTTTAAAGACTTCATGATCTTCCTGAGGCAGGATCGACATTACTCAGACCTCCTTGGCAAGCGATGCCAGCTGCAACGCATCGGCAACTCGGTGATAGTACGCCTCCGCCCGTTCAGACGTCGGCGCCTCCACAATCACCCGCAGCAATGGCTCAGTATTGGATCCCCGCACATGTACCCATCCGTCCTGCAACCCCACCCAGACGCCATCCTGCAGATCCAGCGTCGCACCAGTAAAGAGCATCTTGGCTCGGCTGAGCGCCTCGGCGATCTGATCCTGCGGACAGTGGACGGACCGTTTGACCATGACATACCGAGGCAGCGAGTCGATGATCTGCGACAACGGCTGCCGCCGGCGCGTCAACAACTCAAGCACCATCGCCATCGCAATGAAGCTGTCACGCATGTAGTGCAGCTTTGGATGAATGACGCCGCCGTTCCCTTCGCCACCGATGACGGCCCCGTGCCGCACCATCCCCTCGGCGACATTGACCTCTCCAACTTTGGTGCGATGCACCTGCACCCCCCGAGCCCTGGCCACATCCTCAATCATGCGGCTCGTCGAAAGGTTAACGGCCACCGGGCCCGGCGTCCGCTCCAGCAACAATGACGCCGCCAGCACCAGCGTGTACTCCTCGCCGATCGGCTCGCCCTGCTCGGAGACGATCGCCAAACGATCGGCGTCCGCATCCTGCGCAAACCCGACATCGACGCGATGCGTCCGGACTGCAGCGGAGAGATCACCCAGGTTTGCCGGCACCGGCTCCGGCGGATGCGGAAACCGCCCGTTCGGCTCCGTATACAACGGTACCACCTCGCAGCCCAACGCCTCCAGGAGCGACGGCGCCAACACCGCGCCAGCCCCGTTGCAGCAATCGATCGCCACGCGGAATCGCTGGCGGCGAATCGCCTCAACATCCACCAGCCGGAGCACCGCCTCCTGATGCCATGCGGTCGCTCCGCTCTCCTGCATCACGCTCCCGAGCCGATCAAACGGCGCCGCGTAAAATCGCTCGGAGCGATACCGCTCGATCACCGCCTGCACCTCAGCCTCGTTCAAGAAACGCCCATCCGACCGAAGAAACTTCAGCCCGTTCCACTGGATCGGATTGTGACTGGCGGTTATCATCACGCCTGCCTTGGCCTGCAACCGCTCCACCGCCAACCCGACCGTTGGCACCGGCACAATTCCCAGATCCACGACATCGCATCCGGTCCCCACCAACCCTGCCGACACCGTCTGCGCGAACACCACACCTGACGGTCGCGAATCACACCCGACCACCACACGACCGCCCCCCGCCCACGAACCGAGCGCCGCGGCAAACCGGCAGACTGCCAGCACCGTCAACCCTTCGCCGACGATGCCCCGGATACCGGAGACGCTGATCTTCAGCAACGGCTCACTCACCGAGCAGCTAGCTCCTTCAGCGGCTTGGCATGCCCCGCCTTCGCAGCCGCAGACGACTTGGCGCCAGCTCCCATGACCACGCGCACCTGATGCACGCGCCCATCGCTGTGCGGTACGATCAGATTGCCCTCCAGCTTCTTCCCATCCACGTAGATCTCGCGCACCCCATGCTCCACACGATCCGGATTCTCGATCGTGATGTCGTACGTCGCCCCGCGGAACGGCCGCCGGATCCGCGCCTTCTCCCAATGACTCGGCAAACACGGATCGATCCGCAGCCCCCGAAAGTCGCGCCGCGCTCCGAGCATCCATTCCGTCGCCGCCAGAAACATCCACGGCGACGTGCCGGTGTTCCACGTGAACGACCCCTCCCCCGCCGCATCCGGATGATCGGGACCGTACACGAACTCCGCCCAGACGTACGGCTCCACCTTGTAAAGCTCCATGTTGTTCACCTTCACCGGGCTCGTCGGCATGAGCTTGGCAAACGTCTCATATGCCTTGTTGCCTCGTCCAAGCTCACAGTCCGCCACGATCTTGAACGCGCAGGCATGCGAGAAGACCGCCGCGTTCTCCTTGGTGCCTGGAGCAAACGCCGTGACACGCCCGATCGTCGGCTGGAAATACGTGTAGGCCGGCCGGAAGAGCGCCGGACCGTACGGCGTGTCGAGGTAGTTGTCGATCCTGTCGAGGATCTTCGGGAGTCGCTCCGGCGTCACCACATCGCCGAGAATCGACCAGGTCAAGCTGTTGAGCGGCACGCGCCCCTCCTCCTGCCTGGCCGAGCCGATCTTCATCCCATCATCGTTGATCGCCGCAATATACCAATCCCCATCCCACGCCCGCTCGTTGATCAGACGCTTCAACTCCTCGTACTTCTGCTGCATCTCCTCAACGACCGGCCGATCGTTCAGCACCTCGGCCAGCTCGCCGACCTGTCGACAAGCACGCGCCAACGCCATCGCCAGCCAGACGCTTTCGCCCTTCCCCTTGACGCCGATGGAGTCGTACGCGTCATTCCAATCGGCCTTGCGGATAAACGGAAAGCCGCGCTCACCCCGCTGCTCATAGAGGTAGCGCACGACCCGCTTGATCCGCTCATAGACCGTCGCCTTACCACCATCATGAAACTCGAACTCCCGCTCGAGGAATTCGTCGTCTCCCGTCTCTTTGAGATAGGCGACCACGGTGTACGGCAACCAGACCGCGACGTCGGCCTTCCCCGTGACGATCGACGCACCAGTCGCATGCCATGATCCTTCCACCTCGGAGAAACCTGAAACCGCATGCCCGGAGTTGTACTGGTAGTAAAAGAGCAATTCCAGCTTCCGGATGGCTAACGCTGGATCGAGCGCCACAATCCCCTCGACGTCCTGCGCCATGTCGCGGTAGCCCAGCCCGCCCTCTGCGCCATGATAGGCGCTCGTGCCACGCCAGTGCACGATCGACAGCAACTGGTACTTCCCCCAGATATTGATCATCGTGTCGAAGCTCTTGTCCGGCGTCTCCACCTCGATCTTGTGCGTCATCTGCTCCCACGAATCCTTCACAATCTGCAGCTGCCGCTTGGTTTCGACGAGATCCCGGTACCGCGTCAGCACCTTGGCGATCGCCTCGCGCTGCTCCGCGAACCCGAGCACCACCACAAACTCCGTCTCGGCGCCCGGTGCGAGCGTCACATCAGACTGCAGCACCGCCACCATATCCTTGCCGCGCACAGAGCTGTTGGCGAGAGAGCCCGCCTTGATCCGCTCCGGACTGCCGAAATCATTGTACCGCCCCAGAAACTGCTCCCGCGAACAGTCATGCCCGCTGACCGGCAAGCTCGATCCGAAGAAGGTGAAATTCAACACAGGCCGCGAGGGATTCTGATGCTTGAACGCAACAATCGCTTGAGCCGAAGGATCGTAAGCTGCTTCGTTGTACAAACACATGATATTGCGGTAGGAAAGCTCCATCGACGCATCGCCAGCCAGCAACTCGGCAAACGGAAAGAGACGCAGCTTTCGCTGACGCTGACCGGTGTTGCGCACCTTCACCAACCACAGCTCCACCGGATCCTCAGACGGCACAAAATAGGTGATCTCCGTCTCGATGTCCTGGTACTTGGACGAGATAACCGTATAGCCAAGTCCGTGGCGACACTCCCACGCATCCAACGGCTTGCGCATCGGTTGCCATGTCGGCGTCCAAACATCCTGGCTATCGAGATCCCGGATATAGAGGTAGCGTCCTGGTTGGTCGGAGGAAATGTGGTCGT